>Ga0137421_1000024_pt1 | contig 49097 bp, 80 predicted proteins | sample EasRivERMZT534_2_FD_104648 | JGI IMG/M metagenome (GOLD analysis project Ga0137421, IMG submission 104648) | Soil microbial communities from meander-bound floodplain in the East River, Colorado, USA - East River MetaG ERMZT534_2 | ecosystem: Environmental > Terrestrial > Soil > Floodplain ...
TTACCTTACCAAGGCCCAGTTGAAGTGGACCCTTTCCACCCGGCCGGGACGGATACACGATATCTGCGCCAACAGTGATGTTATTTCCATAAGCATCTAACAATGATGGAAAAACCGCTTCCACTTGATCACCAACTTCTTGCATGTAAGTCTCCTCCTACTTCATAAATATTGTTGAGGCGCAGAGTATAGACGCAAATCCCCAATAAGCTGCACAGGACCAGTCCCCGCCAACCAAGTAGCAGACCCCGGCTATAAGCTCTAACGCAGTCATTAGCCAAACAAACCAATCACCCATATATTTTCACCAAAGCTGTCACCAAAAACACAATTACAAAAAAGCCCAACACTACCCACGGTGAATCAGTGTTCACGGTGTAACCTCCGGACTCAACACCACCACGCTCACGACCAAATCTTCCACCACCCACGTGAACAACGCCTCATCAGGATCTTTATCGCCTGGACTATAAGCGTCGCTATGCCTGATCCTGACCACACCATCGGTAATATCGTCCACCAATCCATACTCCTCCCATTTCGCTAGAGCAGCTTTACCCTTCGGCGCGGAGACAATGTCTACTCGTTCACCGCCCCCTCGGGGATCTTCCCATGTCAGCTTGACGACCTTGCCTATGTAATGCTTTGGGATTTTCATCGGGGCAAACTCTCCTCGTAAACCATATAAGGCCCAACACACGCCATATAAACAAACCTTCTTGAAAGAGGGGCTACCCAATCTTGAGACAAACTCCTTTCTACAGGAGTAAGCACCGGGATATACAAAGCGTATTTTTCCCCGTCAACCTCCCTAACAGTAATATCCCCTGTCTTCCCAATCAGTAATGCCTTTTTCATGTTCTCCTTTCTAATGACCGTCGAGTGGCGGCTGTCCAACACCGCCGACACCCACGCCTAAGCTTGCCGTCCGGATACTTTCGCCAGAAATCGTAAGGATGCCCTTTGGGGCAATGGGTTTTTTCTGCATTACTACTTCTGGCCCGCGCCATGTTGATTTGATGCGTCACTAGCTCAAGGTGGTCCGGATTAAAACAAGCTTGATTGGAGCATCGATGATCTAGCTCTAAGCCGTCCGGCACAGGCCCACGCCACGCATGGTAAGAAGCCCTATGCACCATCCAAGTCCTACCTGCAATTCTAATTCCCCCATACTCCGCTGCTTTATGCCGCTTAGATCCGGTCCAAAGCCAACACCGTGTTGGCTCCGGACCCTGCACCACTTCCCGTCTCGCCAGCAGTCGGCGCTTAACGTCTTCGAAAGATCGAGTCAATGTAGTCCTTTAGCCGCTTAAAGGTTTCTTCTAAAACGTACACGTCCGCTTCACAGTGCTCCACAATATAATCGAGATCCGCCTTGCTACCGTGGGACGCTCGCTGCCACACTTGAGGATCGAGCTTTGTTTTTTGATGGACCAACCCCAAAGCCGTTGCAACGGTATCCAGCCGATTCGAGTGAAGGCGCAACTTCTTTTTGACAATGGGAAGAAGGTCAATCGAATGTACGAGCGGAGCACGTCTCTCACCATGAATCGCAAGTCGAGTGTCGATAAAGGGCAAGTCGAATTGATCGCCGTTGTAATGCACAAGCACGTCGAACTTAGCAATCTGTTCTTTAATCGCTAGGACAAGCGCCTTGTCGTTACACAGTTCTTTTTTATACCCCTTGTAGTCATCGATTCTGAGGGTAATCATGTCAGCGCTTACCATCGGCTTAATGCAAGCGCAAAGTACATGCCCGAAGTCCGCCCCTAGGCCGGTTGTCTCGATATCGAGGAAACCCACGGACCAAACACCCAAGGTATCCGCCAAAGCCTTTTGATCTTTGATAGCCTCTTCACGGTCCGCTTTTGGGTCATGTAAAGGGTTTTCGTGAAGTTGGTCGTTGCGGACCCTCTTCGACGTTATCCTTTCAAATCTTAATGGTAGCTTAGTTTTCACTATTACTCCTTCTCTCCCCTTCTTTGTTCCAACACACTCTCAAGTTGCGCCCGCCAACAGTTTAAGGCTATAAGCCTTTCCTCCTTATCTTTGTCCCCCTTGTGCGGGGGAAAGTTAAGCTGTTCGTGCATGTGATTCGAGAAGGCCCGAAGCACAGTGACGATATCCCGCGCCACGTTAGGCGGCGCGTCGGGAAGCTTTACTCTTCGTTCTGACTTTGGTTTCTTTGAGTGTTTTTTTGTCATGGCACTTTCCACAGATTATCTGAAACCCGCCCACCTGACAGAACATCCGAGTCACATACTCTTCCCACCCCTGCCAACCTTTCTTAGGGTCCACAACTGGCTCAATATGATCGATGGACACGCCCTTACGAGAAAATCCGAGCTTACAATGAGCGCAGCGGTAAAAGTTTCGCACACGAAGCGTCACTGTCTCGCCCGGATTTCGGCTAAACTCGGGCTTGGAAATCTGCGCATTCGTTAACGCTTGCAACCGAGGAGGCCAGCGGTAAGACGCTTTCCGAAGCGTCCAGGTCAACCACGTTTTGAAATTGATTTCCTTCATCTTACCACCACCCCTCAAACCAAGTACGTTTAGTGTTTTTAGCCTTTACGTCTTTCCATCCATATTCATATGCCTTTTCACGAATCACTTTAAGCCTCTTAAACATAGCTAAGCGCATGTCTTCCGCAAGGAAAGCCGCATACTCGTCAGAGGTGGCATTCCAACTAAACGTCCAAACCCGCATTCCCATCCCAGGCACTTCAAGGTCAACCGTAATTTCAACCGTTTTACCGGACCGTTTAAAGTTAATCATTTTCCAACCTCCTCAAACCAAAACACTCGTTTGTCATCACGTTCAAGGTTCGTGATATGTCCCTTATCTCGCCCGTGACGATTTTTCATTATGTGAAACTGAACAAGCTCGTTGTCGTCGGGATCTTCAAGAAGCTGCACACACATTGTTCCCGCGTACTCGATATCACCGGACCCCTTGTAACCACTCAAGTTCGCCTCTCCGTATTCCGACCGTGCCTTCTCACTAACCAGTAGGATAGCGAACCCCTTTTGAGCGATACCCTTAAACCGTTTGAGCCAATCATCCAAAGACTGTTTGCTATACTTAATGCTTGTCGGTAGCGTCTGCACGCTGTCCAGCACGAGTAATGCCGGGGGCTTCAGGAAAGCTAGATCGCTTTCCAGCGAAACGATAGACGGACGAAAGTAAAACTGGTTAGTGCTTCGCTTAAAATCTTTGACATTGTTTCGAAATATCTGTCGTGCTCGGTCGAGGACATAGGCTTCGCCAGTGCCGTCAAGATCGTAATACGCAACGGGGTGGTTCTTCGCAACGTCGAGCGCGATTTGAAATGAAAGGGTAGACTTGCCAAGGCCAGGCTCTCCCCCGATAACCCATATACCAAACAGCCCGTTAGTAATTTCTGAAATCTTCTTGAGACTACCGAGGGAGAAGCCTTTAGGAGGCACGGGAAACTTATCAACGACTTGGCTTGAGAATGATTTAATGGGATCGCCACTGCCCACCCCTTTATCGATCAAACGTCCGAGATCAGAAAGTCTAAGGTCCCCTGTTGCGAGTTGCGAACCAGCTTCGTTAAGCAAAGATACGAGTAGCGACTTTTCGCGGGCAGATCGAAGAATAGTTCGTACCTCAGCGCCGGGATCAGTCGAGCTAATATCCGCAAGGTAACGCGTAACAGAGCCCTTCGGAATACCCAACAAAGACGAAGCCGCAAGTTGGATAGATTCAACCTTAAGTGGCGGGGGGACGCGCTTTTTAAATAGATGATTGATTGCAAGGTAAACCGCCTTTGCTTTTTTGCTGAACTCCTCGGGGTCCAAGTCTTCGATTGGGATTACTCCCAACCGAGCGGCTTGAAGCAAGTTTTGTTCAAGTTCTTCGGCAAGCCTTATCTTTTTCATGCCCGCCCTTCTTGTAGGTTCTTTCGCTTGGGGTCCATAAGCCAAGGCTTACACTTCGCGAACCACACACAATCCTTACAGAGCCATATGGGGCAAAGTGGAAGCTTACCACACTTCTTTGTCTTCACAGCCTCAGTGAGACTCTTCGCTGTTGAAAAGAGCCACGTTAAATGCTTTTTACGCTCCTTTGCGTCCATGAGAATCTTATAGCACCGAAGCTGCGGGCGAGTTTTCCAACTCTCCTTAACCTCATCCTTAACTGCATTCAAAAACAGCACAAGCAGTGCTCCCCGGTCTTGCTTCATGAGTGACTGATAGCTATTCTCCTGCTTAAGATAGCCATCATAAACATCGATAGGTTCGCGGACATCCGCCGTAATCTTCCTTGCCCTGCTAGTCTTAATTTCAAGAGTAAAGTTCTTCATCCGCATATCCGGTGAAAAAAAGATACCGTGCTTTTCAAACTCACCTGCATCGCTACGGTTGTTCTTCTCGTACTTCCCAAGGCACGCCTCAAGAATGTTATGGTGGCCGTGGCCCGCAACGAAATATAAAGCCTCTTCATCGGTCATAGGCTTGGGGTCCAGCTTCCGCCAGAAGGTTTTACGAGCATAGAGCAAATCGGACACATGCCACCCCTTGTCCGATCTTGGCCGTGATTCAAGGTGAGCTTTGATTTTCTTCAAAGCCCACGCTTCCATTTTTTTTGACCGTGTGACCCGCATGCTCTACTCTTCTTCCAATCCCAACTCTACCGGGGTGACATTGGGAATGAAAATTAAGGTGCCACCCTCTCCGTCCTCTTCTTGAACTATACCGGCCACAGTGCCCCAATAATGATTCTTTTTCATAGCGGCCACTATTGGCAGAAGCGAAACGGCTTCGTAATTATTTGATAAATCAGCAGCAGCAGACGATAACGACGCGGGGGTAGGGGCCTTCTTCTCCTTCTTCGCGGACTCCGCTTCGTTGTCGTCGGCCTCCTCCTCTTTCAAAAACTCCACCGACACGTCCGGCACATACACCACACACCCCCCGTCGCTAGTGTCGCAGGCGTGTCCATACATGTTTCGCAAACCACGAAGATTCTCAATCTCGGTTCCCTCTTTCTCGATATTGTCTAGGGTCACTTCTTTTTTAGAAAGTAGTCGTCTCTTCATATTCCCATCTCCTTTTTTTGCAAATAAATTTAACCAGACACACCGGAGCCCCTTCGAACCACCGAAGAACAGGGGCCGCCTCAACAACAAACCCCCGTTCAACAGATAGTCCGGCACAAAAATGAGGGGCCGTGATTCTAATCGTCAAATCCCCAATCGTCTTTTTTCTTGCCTTTCCCTTTACTAGCCGCTTTCCCTTTGCTGCCACGACGGGGCTTTTCGTCCTCGTCCTCTTCGTCTTCGTCTTCTTTTTTACTGCGACGACTGCGGGAAGGCTTTTCCTCTTCCTCTTCCTCATCATCATCATCATCGCCCTCTTCGTCTTCCTCATCCTGACGTTTGCCGAATTTCTTGCTACCCTTGAACAGCGCCACGGACACGTCGCTGCCCTTGTCGCAAGCCTTGTTTAGAAACTCAACCAGTTGCTCCAGGTATTCACCCTTGAGTGAGCCCCCGGCCTCCGGACCTGTATCGCGGGGCCACAGTCCGACCGAAGGACCCTTAACGTATTTACCTTCCCGGACCTTGGCCGAAAATGCGATGAACATTGACGGCCTACTACTTCCTCTAGGCATCTTGCTTATCTCCCTTCTTGATCTTATGCGGGTGTAAGGCCCCCGCGACAATCTTCCTTACAGTTACCCACGCCTCAGGCTTATACTGTTCGTATTGCTTCATGATATACTGTATATCTTGCAACGCGAGGGTATAAGCTTCCAGTCTATTATCCATTCCCACACCAATCCTTTCGAACCTTAACGTCAACCTTAAGCTTAAGATCAAATCCAGGCACAAGCTTTTTGAGTGACCGCACGTTCTCCATGCAATCTACCAATATTTCCAAGTCTCTTTTCCCGCTTTTTGGGTGTAGATCCAAATCAAGCTCATCGTGTACCTCGTTAAAAACAGGAGAACAAGGAGGGTCCCAAGGCGTATTGGAAAGAGCCCGATGCCAGTCAAGATAACTAAGATTATGCTCACGTAATAATGCAGCTTCATAATCAATTACCGCACCCCCTGTAACGTCCGACGCAAAGCTTTGAATAGGTTGATTGACCGCAGCGTTTCGAATATGCCAGAACCCTTCGCTGTCCGGCCCGTGGTGGGACAAATGACGTATCCTTCCGCTAGGAGAAACGACCTGTTGCGTGTCAGTGACTTCTGTAATTCTGTCTCTGATATACCTTCGCAGACCCGAAAACATCGCAAGGTAGCGTTTACGGACCCTTTTCGTTTCCGCGCAATGCTCATTCCAATCCTCCGATAACCGCAGTCCGGCCTTGTTCCACAAATCAAGAGCGAGCTTATACCACCCCATGTTATAGTCTAAGCCTAACACTAAGCTCTTAGTGCCCTTATATAAGGGAGTCCCTTCCTTAACATCCTGCCCCCAAAACTCCTTAGCCACCCCGATATAACCAGACCCATTAAGAAAATAGTCAAGCAGCTTTTCATCACCGGCTCTCCAACCCATGAGCACCACTTCAAGTCTTGTGAAGTCGCAAATAGCAATTTTCCCGTTCTTCCATCGTGAAACGACAACTTTACGCGCAGCAGGAGGCCAGTTCTGAGAATTTCGACTTTCAGGGTCGCCCTCCTCACCGCCACCTGACGCCCGTCTGCCAGTTCGAGCACGTAAAGAGTATATCCAGAAGTGCAGCAAGCCAAGATTGGGACTTCCCGGTATGTTTTGAATAAGCTCTCCGACCGATTTCTTACGGCCTTCCATTTCTGAACCATACCAAGTCGATGCAAGCTTATCGACTTTGTTAAATTCAAGAAGATATTTGATAAAAACATGATTGCCTTCACAGTCCGCTATGATCTTTTGGAGAGTTGCTTTATTAACTTGAGGAAGCCCGCCCTTTTCAGTTTTCGACAATACGGGATAGTGAAGCTTCTTATAGAGAATTTCCCGCAGATGGTCATCCTTAGTGGGGACAAACTCGGACACTCCTTTAGAATGAGCATAGCGGGTTATCTTTTGTCGGAGTCGCTCGGCTTCTTGTTTCCAGCCCCGTCCGAGCTTGTGAAAAAGACGAAGGTTAATTGCTGCCCCTGCAAGGCCGACGCGGTGCAGGGACATTGCGATAGAGGCCGTGAACGAGTACAACTCTTTGTCGATTTGTGGGGCGAATCGTTCACAAAGGATTCGGGTAGCCCAAGCGTCGAGTCTACAACGCTCTGTCCTTTGATCCGGCGTCCAATCAGCCGCGTTATTAGTTTTTTTAAGAAGCGCTTCTGTCTCAGACTTCCACTCCGAAAAGTTACACTCGGATAAGAGGAGGGACTGTAGATTGTATCCACCACGCCCCCGGTTTTCATCCACCATTCGAGCAAGGAGAAAAGAATCGTAAACATCCTTTCCTCGTAACCACTTTTCCAAGCAGAGTTTGTTTTTGACAAGGTAATCAAGGTCTCCCTCCACAGAATGCCCGCAGATTACTTGCGCCGACTTGAGGATTTTCTTGGCTTCTGCTTGCCACTTTCCACTTGTCTCAATAGCTCTTGATTGATTTGCGTCTGCAAAGCCGACTGTAAGTAACTCACCCGTCGCTGAATACTCAGTGTCAAATCCCAACACTGTTGAATTTCCACTAGGCGAACCGGCAACGGGACTGCGCAATTGACGCGTTGTAAATCGTCCGAGATCCTCAATAATTCTCTTCTCAAATTCATACCCCCCTTTCAGTACCGACGCGGGGTCATAAGTGGCGTAGACTTTCAAACCGTCTCCAGAGCCCGGAGTAGTCGAATCATGGCCGTCATGATTGCCCTCTGGTTGTCCATCATAATTTCGACTTCATATCCACAGCGGCCCTCTACGAGAAACTGTTCAGTTAGTTCTGCTTGTGCGATTAGCTTCGCGATGATATCCGTGTTACTCATCGGCTACCTTCTTCATGGGGACCGTACCTCCCATCGGCATGTTGATGCGATACCGCGTCAATGAGTTGACTTGCGAAATGAAGGGCTTCCCAACTGTCGAACAAAAATTGCTCATCCCTGATCTTAACTAAATAACTACGGCCCTTAATACCCCCCTTCGCAGGAACAATCATAACCGTAACCGAAGTCTCCCTATTACTCATAGACCCTCCACTTTCAATTGCTTTCCCCGGTTCCTTGTGATGTTTATAGACCCGTCATTCTTGATCGCCCGGAAAGCTGTTGCGCCCGCAGCTAATACAAATTTAGGATTAAGCTTAGCTAGAACGGTCAGCAAAAACGGCCTGCAAGCGCGGACCTGATTCATGTTCGCGGCCTTTGGTCCGCTGCAACGCACAGAGCTAAAGCAAGCAACGTCGCTATCCGTATATCCCACGCTCCGCCAGAGCTTACGAAGAAGTGAAAAAGCTCGTCCAGTAAGGTTTCCATTGTCTCCAACAATCAGCAGCTTTCCAGTCCAATCCTCGGGGACCTGCGGACGACTAGGCTCACCCGTATACAGCCCGCACTCCTGACATGCCCAACGCTCGGACCCTGCATTAGATAGCGGTTCCTTCGTCAAACTGATTTTCTTGAGACTGGGTTTCTTGACCGTTTTGGAAGCCTTCTTCGTAGCCTTCATCTTTCCCCCCGATCCAACCGTCATCGTGGCCTTCCCAATATGCCTCATCCAAGTACATTTTAAATTGAGCTTTAGTCATTATCACGAAGCCCAACCAATTTAATAGTCTCATCCTAATATCTCCTCTCTTTGTCGGGGGCTCATGTCCGCGAAGTCTTTCTCCGAAGGAATGATAACCCGCGCCTTGATTCCCCGCGTCCCAAGATAGCCAAGGACATAGCCCCCCATTTCGGGGTGGTCCATGTCCGGTAAGATCGCGACTTCTTGCACACTGTCACAGATAGAAGCGGTGTAAGCTAACACACCGTCCGGGGGCTCATTACCCATTAAGGCTATACCGATCCACTCCAAACCCGCAGCGGCAAGAGCATCCATAGGGCCTTCGAATATAGCGGCCCCTCCTGTCCCACTCTTATCACGAGCGCCGTCCTCAGCCGGATAAACCAACACGATACTGTCAGCCCTTGAAGCAGCGGGGGACTTATACCTAATCTTATGGTCGTCCATTGCCCGCGCCTGATAGTAAGCTAGGCCATGCGGATTAACGCCAGGAATAACAATACGTGGGCTACGATCCACAGCAGTAGTAGGATACCAACCATTAACACGTGCGACATGATAAGATAGCCTCCTGGCTTCAAGGTACTCGTGCATCATCTGACAATAATCGTAATTGGGCTTTGGCATAGGGGGCCGGGGTCCGGCATGCCGTTCTTTCTTCTCCGCCCTGTCGTGCTCGTAATAGTTGCTCATGCTAGGTCCGACAATCTAAGCTTTCCGATTATCCACGCCAGCAGTCCGACCAAAAACGTAATTGCCCCCCACCTGAACCATTCGAATTGACAAAGATAAATAATTGCATGGGGGAGTAGAAAGCAACCACCAAGCACTAAAAGTCCGATACCTAGCTCTTTCATTATTTTACCTTCTTCACTCTAACCTTACAGGTCTCGCAATGCCACCCCATAAGGGCCGACCCGCGCATACCAGAGACAAGGACGGGGTAGACTTCGTGCCCGCACTCCCCGAAATACTTCCGCTTGATCTTCTCAGCGGCTCGTGCCGTTACGTCAGTCTTACTTGCCACGAAGCACCAACTTCCCATCAATGCAGTAATCCTTAAGGCTCTCCCTTAAGGCCGGAAGGGCAATCTTAGTTAGCCAATCCTGCCAATGCGACTTACTCCGCTTTGTAAGCTTAGCTGCCAATTCGATAGCCATACCTTTTACTAGGACATTAAGGAGAAATTTCTGTTGAGGCTTATTGAATTGGAGCAAGGCCCGCCACACGTCAGCCTTAAACTCCATCGGAAAGTCATCGATTCGCAAAGCAACCGGCCCGTTGTAAGCCTTATCCGAGAAGTGAAGCATTGCGTCAAACTCCTCGTCTTTCAGCCCGGACAAGACCGCCTGCCGATCACGGGTGACGAAATTCCTAAGCTCAATTGGTGGTTGATAAACCGCCTGCATTTTCTTTTTCTGCCGCCTTTCGATTCGGTCAAAATCCATGTCCACACCCTCTAATATATGTATGCCAAGTGCCGGGTTTTGACCATCAAACGACGTTTGTGCCTTGCAATTTAGCCCTATTTCCATATACTTACCCCCTTTAGTTAAAGTTATAAGCTTATACCCAACAAACACCGTTTTAGTGTAGGGTTACAGCATCGTCAGCCACGCACCTTACAAGCAAATAGTCTCGCACCTTCGCCAGCAAACCTAAGTGAAAATCGATCATATCGCAGAGTGTTTCTAAAGAATGCAACGCACCGCACACAATCCGCCGTCGGGCTTCCTCGATCAATGCTTCTGTTTTGTGTTGAAGAGATTTCACATACTCAACGAGCGCGGTATAGTTTTCCATGTTCTCCGTTTTGCCTTTCCGGTATTGTTGTTAATATCTCCGCCGCCTCTCCAAGATTCCATTCTCCGATTTCTCATTTCGGTTTAGTTCTGTCCGCCAGTTCCACACCACGCGGCACTTTTGTTTTGTTTACTTCTTATCGCGGATCATTCGAAATTCGCGAATCGACTGAAACCCGGAGCCCGTCAATTCCATCTTGAGTAGCCCAATCAGCCACGCGATAGAGGCGAGTTGGTCCAGCTTCTCGATTAGCTCCGTCGAACCATCGTTATAGATAACCAAGATCGTGTAAGTGTCAGTTTCCATTTTTTTACTTTCCTTCCTTTGGAAATTTTGTGTATTGTGACTTTCCGTCTAAGCGCAGGTCCGCCATTGGAACATTCAACCGACGAGCTACATCGTCCAAGCTTTTAGCCGTCAGCGGGTTTCTCTGTCTCCAATATTCACGGTCCCCGTCCCATTCTCGCGTTGACACAAGAAACAAGTATCTTTCCATTAGTGCTTCTCCTTTCCATTAGACCCGTCATGGATTTCTAACACTGCGCCGTCTCCCTTAATACGCTCGAAAAACTCTTCTGCTTGAGTGCGGCTCATGAACGGTGACATCACCGCCCTACGGGAGCCCGCCTTGCACACCCTTAAGTGACCGACGGGGTTACTCTTCCACTCCGCCGTGTACTTCTCACCATCCAACCCTATATATAAAAGCTTCATTTCATCCTTTCGATAAAGATGCACACAATTGTGAACCGAAGTGTACAACTATTTCTTAACGCCCTGCCGAATTTCTGTAAGAATAAAAAGAACTTAGAAGTGTACGCTAGACTGGAAATCGTGTGTTCTTCTTGCGAAGAACCGGGGGTTCGAATCCCCCCCTCTCCGCCATTCCCCACATTTTCAATAGTTTGGGATGCAGTAGGGGATACACGACTACTCCGCTGTAGCTTCATGAGTGATTGGCGTATGTCTTCTTGATTGACAATTCCATATCTCAAATCCATGTCCGGGGTTTTGTGTCCGATAATTAGCATTCGCTCCGCTTGATCTACCCCCGCGTTTCGAAAGTTGCGGCTTGCTGTTCTCCGCGTATCATGAAAGTAGCGTCTGACGTTTGCTTCATTGCAAGCTCGACGCCAATGCTTATTGAACGTGGTACGGTTTAAGGGCTTGCCTTCGTAGTGGAAGATGAAGGGACCTTGCTGCGCCTGACGTTGCTCCTCTATAATCTCCCCAAGCTCACCGAAGAGGGGAAGCACTCGCCCGTCGCCATTCTTACTATCGAATATTTGTATAGTCGGGGGGTCCGCTAGATAGTTCTCTGCCCAAGTTAGCTTGAACAACTCGCCTTCACGCCACCCGCAGATATACGAGAAGCGGAAACACTGACGTTGATAGGGGAGAAGGCGGGGGAGAAGGGCCGCATAGTCTGAACGTTCGAAGAAACCCTTCCGTCGGTTCTTTTTGCCCACGCTATATTTGACAACCTGCGGACGGCTACGAATTAGTCCTTGACGCATACCCAACGAGTAAGCCCGTGAGAGTGCGGCAAGCTCTAGGTTGATCGTCTGAAGTGAAGCCCCTTCCTTCCGACGCTCCGTCTTGTACTGTTCTATGTCGTGTGACTTGACACGCTCTGCCGATCGATCCGCGAGGGGCTTTAGGTGCTTGATGTTCACGATCAGAGTCGCGAGACTCTTTTGCTCATGCTCAATGTAGTCCCCAATGACTAGCTGCAACAGCACACCTACTTTGACTTCCGTGCGTCTCATCATGGCATCAGACATAAGCACCCCCGATACCAACAGACCGGAGAAAAATATCCGCTAGTCGCGCCTTGACTTGTTCAGAAGTGCACGGACTGCAATCGCTACAACTGGCGGTATTTTGACTTGACCAAGCTCCCACCGTCCCACCGTCCGCCGATCTACTCCTAGTTTTTGAGCAAGCTTTTCTTGAGATAACTTCGCTTTTTTCCGAAGGGTTTTTAAAGTTCCTGGTTGCATGATGTATTGACAATGCCCTACCGAAAAAAAATAGCAAGGCACACAATGTACCCCCTCTATTGTGCTTTGGTACAAATAGTGCCATGTTAGTCGAACTATGGAAACCACAACAGAAAAGAATTTTCGGTGTCAAGATTGTCGTCCTGTCAAAGAGCCTGTCAAAATCGAAATAACCACTAAAAACGGCGAAGTTGTGCAGGTCGCTCATGTTCATGTAGACAATGACTGTCATCTTGTTCACGTCAAATTATTCAGCAACACTAACTGACAACCCTTCCGTGTGCACTAGAACGGCGTCCGGCTCTTTCGGATAAAGGGCCGGACGTTCCCTTGTGTAACCAACGCCCGCCGTGTACTGCAACCCCATCTCACCCGCAGCAGTTAGTTTCTTCAAGAGGGAGTGAATGTAGGCATATAACGAAGAGTGCTTACCTTTAACTCCCTTCCTTCCTAGGTCTTCAATCATTGGCCCTACCACGATCTTTTCGCCATAGGGATACTCCGCGATATAGGCGCGAACTTTATCGCTAAGACCCCTGTTAATCGATTGCGATTGCTCAAACTTCGGTCGCGACTTCTCGAACGCCAGCACGGAAGGCCGTCCCCCTTCTAGCAACGCGGGCACTTTTGCTAAAGCGCCGATTGCTTCCTCGATTTCTCGCACTTCACCCTCAAGTTGATGCTTCTTGGCAAGAAGCTGATTCAGTGCGTTTTCAATATGATCTTTCTGACTTGCCATAAACCATTCCTCCTTTAACTCGTCAAAGCAACCCCTTAAAAATCCATGCTACGAACCCTGCATAACCCCGAACCGCAACGATAATTGCAAGAAGCGCGATAGGTATCAACAGCACAACAAAAACAGCAACACACACCGGTAGAAATTTATTCATCGTCCCCCCTTTAATAGCATAGTTATTCAGGCAAACACAAACGCCTTACGGTTTCGTGATTCAACCGTCCCTTGTACCCTTCCGCCCTAAGCTTCCTCACCACGGCTCGATAACTAAGCCCCTCCTGGCGCAAGGTACGCGCCTGACTAATGATGCCTTGCTCCGTAGGGTCCGCCACCATGAGCCCCCCCGCGTAACGATATCCGAAGGGCTCTAACCACGTGTACCTCTTACCCTGCCAACGTAACCCCTGCAACGCGTCGCTTGTCTTCTCGCCTATGACTAGCGCGTAATACTCATCCATGACCCCTCGCACTCCGACCATAAGCCGGTCAAGGGCTTTATCTCCAATCAGTCCGCTGCTTGACTCATGGATTTGAATGCCTCTGGATTGATATGACTTCAGAGCGTCCAACAAACCCCCTGCATCCCTCGCAAGCCGATCTAGGTTATAGACGACCAATGCATCAGCACCGAACCGCAAGAGAGCCCCGTCGATATCAACGAAGCGTTTCCGCTTTGTCCCTGAGATACCATCATGGCGGAGCACTTCGGCGAGTGTCCAGCCTTTAGACGCGCAATAGTCCGCTATGCGCTGCGCTTGCTCCTCAAGAGAGACCGTCTTAGCTTCGCTCTTTTTGCTGCGCCTTATATATCCGAGTGCAATCATTTCTTAATCCTTTGCAAAATTGTAATCACCTTGCGTAGGGTAAGCCGTCGGTGCAAAGAAGTCTATAAGCTTTTCCGCTTCTCGTTTCGTCGTGAAAGGCAGAAGCACAGCGCCGTCAGCACGTACTATACGCCAACCTTTAAGGTTAAGCAAACTGTTTTCAACCGGTTCAATTCTATAGTTCATTTCCGTTTCCTTCCAAACTGTTTTTCAGTGAAACGCGTTGATTCTATGAACCCCACGGAAAGGTCTGCCATGCCTGGGATAGGCACCCGGCCATTCTCCCATCGGAGCACAGTATGATAGGTTACTCCTAGGAGGTCCCCGAGTTGACGCTGTGTTAGGCTTAGGGCCGCACGTCTTCGTCTTAATTCTGTAGGTGTCATAGGTCCCTCCCAACGGTTCTAAGTTCGAACTGCCATTCTGGATTACAAACCGTGCATTCTTTTAACACGCGTGCCCCTTCTGTATCGGTTAGAAGAGAAGCATAGATAAGATTACCCACTTGCTTGCAGTTCTTCAGATCCATTGCTTTGAATCGTTTTTGCTTTCCAAATTTACCGTATAGTATCATCATAACCCTAACTCCTTTTTTGCTCCGGCTAATCTACTAATTCCCCTTCCGCGTTGATTCCCTTTTTCCGTATCCAGCAGTCGAAAAAGATATCGAACTGACCCACGGAAGGAATTGAAAAGAGGAAATCGACATCTTTTGGTAGAAGCTTAACAACGTCTTGCGGCTTGTCGGTTTGATGCGAATGAAAACCGGCCTCATACGAATCTTGGTTAAACTTCTCAAACCCGCGGGCTGTCCAGTCTACTCCCAAGGTGTCGGCATGTCGGACCTTATTCAGTAGTGCACCCTCGTAAAGGTCAAGGTCATCCTTGAGGCAATCCCCGCAAAATAATTCACAATCATTTAGAATCATGTAGTAACCTTTCCAACCATACGAATCCGGCGAAGTGCGAACCGCCTTACCGCAGTCGCAGATAGTCCACTCATCGGACCATTCAATCCCATAACCCGCTTTTTCTAAGATCGAAGCCAATTCAGGAGGGAATTTATTCCAATTGGCAAACAATATACCTTTGTCCGGGTTAGTGTAACCCGGTTCTCCATAACTAGAGGCAGATTCCATTTGATCTATTTCAAGGTTAACGTCTCTCTCTAATTGACGCAAGTAATCCGCCCTATCGAAACCAGATCCACCGTCATTAACGTACCCTTTACCCTCTACGAAAGCCCCATAACAATGAGGCTTATGATGACCGTGTATCATCGAATTCTTTGCCGCTTTCAATATGGTCTCTAGTCTCATAACACCCCCGTCTTAAAGACAAACACCCATGAGTGTTTAAGTTCTCCGCCAACGAAATCGTCAGTCCAGCCTAGCTTCTCGCAAAGCTTGGATGCGACTATCCAAGCGCAAGGAAATCCGCCTGACTTTCTTGCGAGTGCTTCGCAGTGTCGTGATAAGGTAAGACTGCCGGCGTCGCACCTTGCCGTATACCGTGCAGGTCTGTTGGACGTAGGTCCGTGATATTTGACTTCGATTGCTTGCATGATTTACTCCTTTCCATTGCCACGTGCCGTTAACTTGCCATCCTGATATAACAAGGCATGGGTCCCCCGTTTAAGATCAAGCCAAAAACGATAAGCTTCACCGGGAGTCTCAAACGTCGCGACTAGCCATTGTTTACGTCGATAAAATTCAACACGATTTAAGTCTCTCTCTGTACCGTTTAAAAGATCCGAGCGTTTCATATAACTACCCTTCTGTACTGTACTACCCATGCATGTATACTACGTATACATGCATGTACTGTACTTAGACATACTGTTTGAAGAAACCGAGCTATTAACCGAACGCTAGAGATTGACTGAAAGCAAGACACTGTTGACAGGCAATCTATACTTTGATCGTAAGATAACATTTCCGCGCCTACTTTTTGAATCTCGCTCCATAGTCCGGATTAGCCGCTTTCAAGGTTTCGTATGATTTGAGTAGTTCCGTCCGGTGCTCACTGTTATGGCTATCCGCCATATACCACGCTTTGAAAGCTTGAGATACTTCGTCTTGGTTGTACTGACAAACTTCTAGTTCACGGATTGGTTCAATGTCTTGCGGTTCGTAGTCCGGATTACACGCTAAGACTGTAAAATCATATGCTCCGATGAAATGCTTGACTCGAACTGAGAAACATGCTGGACCCTCACTTGCGGTGATGCAGACCCCTTTGGTCCCGTTGCGATTCTTGATCCATATCTCCGGGACGCCATTCGGCCATAAGACTACTTGGGCGTCTTCGCCGAATAGCCTAGCAGGGTTGTCGAATAGCTCTTGATACTTCTTCTTTGTGCGTTTTTGTCTTGCCATTGTTACCTCCTGGTTATTTCTTTGTGAACGTACCGGATCGAGTCCAGCGGCAATGAAAGCTTGCCTGCTATCTCCCATATATTGCACCCGGCGTGCTGTTCACGTTGATAGACTCCGTTCCGCTTCACGTCAACAGTATATAAGTAATAATGTCCTGGCATGGTTGGTCTACCTTTCCTCATTGAAATAGGCTTCCGCCGTATCGTTACTATTTTCGTTTAAAGCTTTTTCCCATGCCTTCCGGAAGTATTCACTACCGGGTCTCATGGATCTACCGGTCTTAGTGAATAAGCATTCCACTCCGTCGGACATAGCATGCTCTTTACCGGACCAAGTATCTCGCACGGCGTAGTATGAAAAATACTCAATAACTCTAAAACGGTATGCTCTTGCCATTCTTTACTCCTTTTCTGTTTGCTTAGGCTTTATGTTAGGGCAACCACGTTCATGCGCCGGGATTCCGCAGATAACGAGACTTTCACATTGCGAGCATTGTACATGGACGATGCCGCTGCGGATATAGGTCTTATCAAAGCCTTCACTTATTAAACTGTTGGCTATTGTTTTATTATTTTTCATTTTCATATCTCCTAACTAGTACCCTCTATAAGGCGAAGAGGCTTACCCTCTTCACCCTAACAAGGCACTAGACCAAAGCGTCGGCGTAGTCCAGAGCTAGAGCCATTCCCTTGCTCTTGACAGCTGCGCCCGTACCGAACCACGCATTAGACAGACGGTTGTCAGCGTTGCGACCGTGAGTATGATCGATGTAGCGAGTTACTCCGTTAAACATTCCCCAGGCCGTCTTATTTGCGATGCCAGCTTGCTCCGTCTTAATGTCGTGCAGTAGGTGCTTAACAGGTCTGTTAGCATCCTTTTCTACGAGGGTGCAAAACTCTCTTGACGCGCTATCATTCTCTGTTAGAAGACGGACGAATTGCTTACGAGCCATTGCATCCATTTCCTTAGTAATGTCGGTGTGAGTAATTGCGCTTGCGGCACTGTTAAACAGATCCGTGTTAACTAACTCCGTGGCGTATGCTTCGGAGATTGGACGATTGATCGATGTAAGATCGATAGCGGTGAGCGTTATCACTTGTTTCTGATAGTCTTCAAACCCTAGGATTGAATGAGCGACAAAATCCTTAGCTCTCTTGCCATTGAAGTCACTCCGGTGTGATTGCTTGAATGCTCCTTCCAAGCTTGTCAGCGCTGCGGAGAGAGTATTATAGCAGACTACTCTTATATACGTCGGCTTGATTGAAGTAACCATACTTCGGTCGTGAGCGGTAGCAATCAAAGCATATAGTTCTTGTTTGTCGCCGTTGATCGAGAAACCCCGATCAATCTTTGCGAGTATCCAAACAATCTTGCCACCACGGAGAGTGCCCGCTGTCTCAATCTTCATGTTTCCAGCGTCACAGAAGGATTTAAAGGTTTCCCATAGCTTAGCGTTTTGATGGGGTTCGTATTGATCCGTTGCTATGCCTAGCTCTGCATGGTTGTCACTTCGAACCAATGCTTTATATTGGCTGTCAAATTCGAAACGCTCACCTTGCGATTCAAACCGGAACGACATGCCTAGCTTACATACTTGCCAGTCTAAGCACCGAGGGAGAGAGTCAATCGAGTCAACTGATTCACCTAAGCCATGCCAAGGTGCAGCACCCACGTAGACCATATCATCGTTACTGTACAGTTCATGCGACATAGTGATTTTATCCTTTCACATTATTCGCGACTTGCTACATTACTTTGCTTTGCGGATTAAACAGAATCCTTGATCGGAGTACAATGGTTCGAACTTACTTCCAGTTGCGTTTTCTTCGATCTTTGCAATATGCCTTGCTAGATCGAAGTATGAAGCCTTTGTCACTGCATACGGAGTAAACACGGCTAATACTTCAGTATGCTCTGCTGTGATTCTAGCCTTTGCTTCCAGGTCTGTTTTGATCTTTGTTGCTGTTGGCATTACAATTACTCCTTAACGATAGTGCAGACTTCATCCGCAATCTTATACCGGTCAAGTAAGATTTGCAAACCACGCCTATCACCGAGCGCGATTGCTAGTCTTACTTGCTTGAGGTATTCGCTTGTCTTCATTTTATTTGCTCCTTTCAGTTTTGTGTTGATTCGAACTTGATAGTAAGCTTAGCATCTTACATGCCATAAGGTTATATGACATTTTGGCTTATCATGTCGTAACCAGTGACTATTTGGCAGACGAACAAAAAGAGAAATGTCAGCGGGGCTTACATAAGTGTCAAGCGCTTGGACATTTACGTCACTTCACTGGCAACTATGCGACAACACAAGGCTTTGTGCTGTCAATAATAGGTCTATCGTTGTCACCGGGGTTACGCTCGATCCACTAAAGTAAAGAACGTTTACATATAATCTAGCGAAATCGTTAGCTTATATTACACGCCCAAGCCGACCGGGCTTTGCTCTCTTCATCCCCTAGTTATAAATTATCAGCAATATCACGGGATTCGAGACCGGGGCTTAGGTACGGGGCACCGGGGGATGGGAAGGGTGGATACCTGGGCTAGTGGCGTTTACCGCATGTCAAAAATAAAAAGAGAAAAATATTTTTTTCTTCAACATTTCCAGACCCTTCACCACTTTTCCGGCCTAAACTTTCTGGTCAAAACTCGGCGGTTGGCATACTTATATTGAAGGGGTACGTCCATGATGAAGCCGCCGCGTGTAGTAAGGCATAGAAAGAGGGGTAAGAAGCTTACTCGACAAGAGAAAGCCGAATTGTTCGCGCTCCGCGACATGGGAAACAGCAAGTACGCGATTGAGAAGCGAACCGGGATGAGCGGACACACCATCGACAAGTATCTCGCCAATCGGGAAGCCTACACGGACCCGCGCATGGAACAGAAAATTCAGCAGATCAAAGAAAAAGAGATTTGGGATTTAACAGTGCTGAACGTGCGGGCCAAGGACCGCCTTCACGATCTAGCCGCGACGATGAACCCAATCGAATCAATCGCTCTCATGGATCGCTCTTTTCAACAGCTACGATTACTTGAGGGAAAGAGCACGGCGAATGTCGCAACCCTGACGAAGATCATCATGGAAGCCCACGAAGAAGAGTCGAAATTCGAAAAGTAAAATGGCTTCAGCCGGTGATAAGATCAAAGTGCTTTCGAATCATTGGGCACGACCGGACGCTATCGGCTACGTTGTCGAAAATATCAAGTGCGATGAGCTTGTCCCTCCGGTCAACCGTGTGCTTGTGAAGTTCGTTAAGTCGGGCGTGGGTCTCTCAGAATATTACCTGTATCTTGACGACCACGAATTCAAAATTATCAAGTCCGTCGAAAATGCAAAAAAGTTTTAAAAAGGAAAATCATGGCAAACGTAGTTGGACAAAACGTAATCGTACTTGACACAGCAGCCGCCACGGTAGTCACTCATCGTCGCTTGGCCGTCACCGCTATTCGGTGGGTCGGCGCTACCACCATCGGCGATGCGGCTGTGCTTACAGACAAGAACGGTAACGCTATTTGGGAAGACACACTGCTTGATGAGGGTACGGTGAACAATGCTTTTTTTCCACTCTCTCCGCCGACTATGTTCAATCCCCCGCTTCCGGTCAACGGACTTATCATCCCTACCCTCGGACACGGCAAGCTCTATGTCTATTGCGCCGATTAATGAAGTCACCCGCACCCCGCCCCTGTTTCAGTACAAAGATTTTCTGCTAAGGCCCTTTTTCGAAGACGGCCATTTATTTTGGGGCCTGCGCCATTCGGACGGCGGGGAAGTGTCGGACGACGAACGGGCAGAGCTTACAGAGGTCTGCAAGTTTATTTCGATGGGGGCTCAAGGTAATGCCTAAGTCCGAGCAAGCCAGTATAATCCTTACTTGGGCTAAGGATATTCCTAAGTTCGTTAAGGATGTTTTCGGCATTGACCCTTCCGCACAGCAGAAAGCCTACCTCATAGAGTTGTGCGAAATGGTCTGGGCGAAGATTAAGGTTTACAAGTGGAACGCGACGGGCAAGCTTATAGACGGATTCCCTGTCACTGAACGCGAGCAGATTTTAAACCGCAAGTTTGGTACAAGCGTGATGAGTGGTGTTGGGACTGGCAAAGGTGCTTCCGCTTCGTGGGTGATAATTTGGTTCCTTACTTGTTTTCCTTTCGCGAAGATCGCTGTTACGTCGCCGTCAGCTAAGCAGTTGCAGATTACTTTGTGGGCGGAGTTGGCGAAGTGGCATCAACGTTCGAAGCTTAAGGACTGGTTCACTTGGCAGACTGATAAGTTCTATTTCAATGAAGCGTTGGGTCAACAGTGGTTCGCCGTCACACGCACCGCGAACACGAGGAACAGCGCGGAAGAACAAGCAGAGACGTTGGCCGGACTGCACGAAGATTATCTCCTTATCATCGGTGATGAAGCGTCCGGTATTCCGGACCCCGTGTTTCGTCCCCTTGAGTCTACCCTTACACGAATGTGTAACCTTTGCCTCCTGTTCTTTAATCCGACGCGGGCTAAGGGCTTTGCATATGACACGCACAACCGCGACCGGGAAAACTGGATGGCTTATCGGTGGAACGCGGAAGAGTCCGAGATAGTTACGAAGGATTCTGTTGAGCGGTTGGAGAAAAAATACGGAAGAGAAAGTAACACCTTTCGTATTCGAGTTCTTGGCTTGCCCCCTCTCTCAGGGGAGAACACGGTCATTCCGTGGGAATGGATTATTGATGCCGTAGATCGTGAGATGGAAGTCGTGTCCGACGATCCAACAATATATTCGCTGGACGTTGGCGCGGGGGGAGATGAAAGCTGTCTCCTACATAGAACAGGGCCTCTTGTAGCTCCGCTGCAAGTGGCGGGCTATTCAGAGTCGAACGCGTTGATTGAGTGGGCATCTCGCGAGATCCTCGCGAATGACCCTGCGCCGAAAGCGTTGCTGCTAGATTCTATCGGCGTCGGGTGGGGTATTGAGGGCGGACTGAGGAAACGACTTGAAGCCGCGAAGATTGATGTTTACGGGATCAACGTTGCGAACACTGCTTTTAATGCTCACCGGTTCTACCGGCTTCGTGACGAACTTTGGTGGCGAACACGAACGTCTTTCGAAAAAGGGTTCCTGTCCATTCCGGACGACCCGTTGCTTCACGGGGATCTTAACGCCCCTCGTTACGAGGAAGTGACCGGAAAAATCAAGATCGAGACGAAGAAGGAAATGAAGCGTCGGGGTGTTGATTCGCCCAATAGAGCAGATTCTTTGATTCAGACTGAAATGTGGGGACCGGATCTAATCCGGAAAATGTTCAACAAGAGCGTCAAGCAAACTAAGGGTAAGAAATCTAAGACTAGTTGGAAAACCGCATAATGCCTTACGAAGCCGATCCAGAAAAAGAAGCGAAAAGCGCAAAAGAGAAAGAGGAGCTTCTAGTTAAGCTAGACGGCTACTTTTCCTATGCGCTGGACCATCCCTCATGGATCGATGCTCGTAAGGAGATGATCCGCTGTTTTCAGTATTGCGAGGGTAATCAGTGGACCAAAGAAGAGTTGGCGATTCTTGAGGAGCGTGGACAGCCCCCTACGGTGAACAACCAGGTGTCGGTTACAGTCTCTACTTTAATGGGGCAACTTACCGAGCAGCAATACAGGATTGGATTTCGGGGCCGTAATGACGCGGAAGACAAGGCGGGGGCCGATGCTCTCACCGATGTCTTTCTTTACGTTCGTCAATCGAACGATCTTGAATTCGAGGAAACGGATATGGCCGCCGACGGGTTCACGTCCGGGGCCGGTGTTTTGGCTGTTCGTGTTGAATTCGATGACCTGTATCAGCCGGAAATCAAGATTCAGCACGAAGACGTGTTGTCGGTTTATCCGGACCCCGATTCACGGCGCTACGATTGGAACGAAGATGCAAACTTTGTCGCCACGGCAAAATGGTTTCCGCTTGAAGATGTAGTCGCAAAATACCCCAAGGCCAAGGCAGAGCTTGAAGGGCTTGTGTCCGACGAACAGACGGGCATGGGGTCACAGATTAGCTCGGTTGATGCATTTAAGAATGCAAATTATGTGGACTGCGAGCGGCGCAAGATTCGTCTTGTCACGATGGAGTATAAGAAGCCGGTTCGCGAGTGCATCTATCTCATAGACGGTCAGACCGTACAGGAAGAAGAAGGCAAGGAATTAGTCAAGGATCTTGAAGAGGGCGTTGATTACGAGAAGATTGAACGCCTCAAGAAAAAGCTTTGTACCGCGGTTTTTACTTCGCGGATTCTGCTTGAGCACAAGGTCACACGAAACAAGTATTATTCGCTGATTCCTTATTGGGTGTATCGAAAGAAAAACGGGGCTCCTTATGGCCCTATCTCTCTCGCGTTGACGATGCAGGACGCTATCAATAAGAGAGAGTCGAAAGCCTTACACTTGTTGAATTCGAATCAGACTATCGCGGAGCGTGGGGCTATTACCGATAAGGATCTATACCAAGAAGAGATCCATAAGCCGGACGGAGTTGCGACTGTTGAAGATGGGGCTTTAGCTCAAGAAAAAATTCTTCTACGCAATAACCTTGAGTTGGCACAATCACAGTTTGCCATGCACGGGGCTTCGAAAGAAGACTATTATCGGATTACTGGCGTCGATCCTCGTATCGCGCAGAACACCCAAGAGATCCGTTCAGCCGCAGGGCTTAAGCGCAAGTTTTCGGAGTCGAACAAGCCCGTAGCGCGGCTCTTTTCAAACCTTCGTCGCACACGAAAGATCACCGGGCGAGTAGTGCTTGAGCGGGTGCAGAATTATTTTACCAAAGAAAAGACTTTGTTGATTACGGACAGTGAAGAGAAGTCGAGGGTTGTAAATCTCACGGTCCCTTTGCTGCAAAAGATTAAGTCCGCGCAATATGACGTTGTTGCGTCCGATTTTGCGGACACCGAAACACTCCAGCAGGAGCAGTGGGCGTTGTTGTTGCAGTATGTTCCACAGCTTCAGCAGCTTGGGCCGTTTTGGATGAAAAAGATGATTCTCATGAGCGACCTTCGGGACAAGAACGAGTTTGCGAAGGAGATCGAGGAGCAGGGTAAGCCGCCTCCGACGGAGCCTAAGATTTCGATCAACGCGACAATCGATCAATTACCCCCGATGGAGCGGGCTTTCTATTACGACAAGATGGGGGCTCCGCAGGTCGCGCAGTGGGTGCGAGAAAATGCACCGGAAACGACCCAGGAGCTTAAGAGTAAGACGGAGATCGAGAAAGAGCTAATAAAGAAGCAGGTTCCTGAATCGCAAGATCAATCGCAGGTCGAGGTAGAAAGACAGAAGGGCGAGAACGAAAAGATTAAGGGTCAAGTGGCGCAGATGAAGGGCCAAGTTGATTTGCAGAAGGGCCAGCTTGCATTGGAAAAAGGCCGGATGGATATCCAGAAGGAAGTTATCAAGGCCGCTGCCCCTGAAAAAACTAAAAACGAGGAGTCCGAAGAATGATTGTTATTGCTTTAATTGTCTGGATGTCGCTTGGGGTTTTAGAAGTTGAGCGGAAGCCTTTTAACGACGCGGCTTCGTGTGTGGAGTACGGGCGGACTAAGGTTGCTGCTTTAGAGCTTGACCCGAAGACCGACGAAGTTTTGTTTGGCGCGTGTATTCCTTCTAAGGCGGAGCAGATACGCGATTTGTAACCGAAGTGGACCCGCTTCAGTCCGTGTGCCTTACAGCATTGGGCGTAATCTTATCTAGTATGGACGCCTCTGACGTTTGGATTCTTTCTAGCGTAGTGATTTTCGCGAACGTATATGATTGGGCAGTAGGAAAAATAATATGTGGCAAGCTTTAGTTGGTCCGGTCGCCGGACTGCTTGATACCGTCCTTAAGCGGGTGTTGCCCCCGGAGAAGATGAGCGAAGCGGAGCGGGCGCATATCGAAGCAGAACTTAAGCTTGCGGTAATGCAGTTCGATTGGCAATCGGTTCTCGGCCAGCTTGAAATCAATAAGGAAGAAGCTAAACACGCGAGTATCTTTGTGGCCGGGTGGCGTCCGGCGTGCGGTTGGGTTGGGGCAACCGGGCTTGCCTATCATTTTGTGATTCAGCCCTTGGTGGTTTTTCTAGTGACGATGTTCGAATGGGAAGTGCCCCCACTACCGGTTTTTGACATGGATACTCTCACCACGTTGCTTTTCGGCATGCTCGGGTTAGGCGGACTTCGGACCTTTGAAAAGTTTAAGGGGGTTAGTTCATGAGTCGGGAATTTAGAGCGGACTTCGACAAGATTCGAGATCCACAGACTATCACTCAAGAGAACATCAAAATGTTCAAGGAACAAGGGCTTGATATTCACCACCATGAAGTCGAGCGGCTTGACGATGATCCGGGGATTAAGAAGCGGGTGTACCGGGTGAAGAACACAAAATATTTCGGACCGTGGAGTAAGAGATCATGAACAAATCGGTTTGGATTCTGTTCGGACTTAGTGCGCTGCTTGCCGCTTATGATATTTATGCCGTGGTGAATAGCAGGCCGGGTGATACGATTTCGGAAGTTATTGGTTTCTTCAATCGCTATCCGGTTGTGCCGTTTTTCGCCGGGATCGTGTGCGGGCATCTTTTTTGGACAAGGGGTTAACCATGATGACAATTATTTTCAGTGTCGCTGTCGGCATTTTGTTAGCGGCCCTTTATCCTGCGGTGGCCGCTGTAGCGTCGAAGCTTTGGTCGAGGTTTTTATCGTGGATAGGGTGATTCTGCTTTACGGTATCGAGACGATTCCGGGCGGCTCTGAGGAGCGTAATTGGCCGTCGCGTCTTGAGGCAATTTGGGACGACCAAAAACAGCCTTTCGCGGCGTATAGCTGGCAATGGTCCGGGTTGTTCTGGAAGTATGCCGTAGGCGTGTTCACTTGGTTGCCGTGGTATCGCCGGACAATCAACAAATCCGTGGTTGAGAATCTCCGATCCTTCGAACTGTTTATTGAAGGCGTCACCGGGAAAGACGAATCACTTTCTATCGTCGCGCATTCTTATGCGGGCACCCTTGTTCAAGCTGCGCTTGAAGCGGGGATGCATTTCAAGCGGATTATTCTGCTTGCGACTACGATGGATGAAAAGTTTGATTGGTCAAAATACTCGGGCCAGTTTGATAGCGTGTTGGTTTATTGGTCAGACGCGGACAAGGTTGTTAGTCAGTCTACTTATGGCCGGCAAGGGCTTGTTGGTCCGACGAAACTCCATTCTCGGGTTGTCGGGCGCTACTTTGCAAATATGGGTCATTTCGATTGGATCAAGCCGGTGTCGCTCAAGCTCTTTTCAAAAGAGTGGGCATCGTTTTTAACATAGCTCGGGGGCCGCATACGGGGAGCCTACCTATAGGGGCGATGATCCGTATTACCCCCGGCAAAACATGACATAGAGCCCTTGCAGCTTATGCGGGGGTACAGTTTTCGCCTCTTCCATTCTTGGGCGGAGTAATCCGTTAGGAGGCGAGTTTCCCATCTCAGTTTAACGTGACGGCCCGATAACAAGTTTGGCTTGTTCTTTCGGCCTTCCCACAAACAATCCTGAAGGGAGTTTTACCAATGGCAGATAAAGAGAGCGGGAGCCCCACGGCTCCACGCACGAGTTTAGATTCGATTTTTTCAGCAGGGCCGAAACCCGTCACTGAAGAGAAAGAAGAGACCCCTAAGAAAAAGGCAAAGGATTCTGATTCGAAAAAGGATTCCGATTCGGAAAAGGCTGAAAAAAAGCCGTCCCCCGATAAGGAAAAGAAAGCCGATAAAAAGGCGGACCCTGAAAAAAAGGATCAGAAAAAACCAGTCGATTCTAAGGAGTCGGAGTCCGACGACGATGCGGAAAAGAAGCCGTCGCCCGATTCTGAAAACAAAGAAGACAAAGCCAAGGATGACCCTTGGGAGTCTGAAGAAAATCCGTACAAAAAACGGTATTCCGATACGCGAGACTACGCCACCACGGTACAGCAACGTTTTGCAGATCAGGGTAGGGAGTTTGAGTCGATCAAGCACCAACTCGAAGTGATGAGCAAAAAGCAAGACGGCACTTGGACGGAAGAAGACGAGCGTAAAGAGACGGTGCAGCCGGAAGATGTCGCCAGGACGGCATTGAGAGCGGGGAAAGCCTTAGCGGCTCGTGAGTCAGCTTATGAATCGCTAGGCAGAGAACAGGTAGACGGGCTCCTTGGGGAGTTTCATCAACTGTTCGGTCAGAATGAGATGATTCAAAACGCGGTCATGAACGCTGATAACCCTGTCCTGACGGCTTTTCGTATTTTGAACCGACACAAGTTTGAAGGGAAATACGGAGATACACCGGAAAAGATCCACGCTTCAATTAGTAAGGAAGTGAAGGATTCTCTTGAGAAAGAAATCCGGAAACAGATTCTTGAGGAAATTCGTGAAGGCAAGAAACTAAAAGATGAGAACGTCGAGGGTATGTCTTCTTCTCGCGGCAGTAGTGGAAGTGACGGGCCAAAGGCCGGACCGAAAGTCACCCCACTGAAGAAGCTGTTCGGTTAATTCAAAACTAGGAGACTAAATCAGTGAGTTACATTGAAGTTCTAACAGGCCACGGGCTAACCGTCGAACAATGGGAAGAGTCTATCTTCTCTGAGTATATCGGCCAGCTTGCGTGGAAGCATTTCATGGGCACGGGCTCTGATATGCCTATTCAAGTTAAGGAAGACCTTACCAAGTCGGACGGCGATGCTATCACCGTCGGTATTCGAGGACGATTGGTTGGCGGACGCGTTGACGGCAACGCAAAGGGCATCGGTAATGAAGGCACCGTGTCCTTTTTCAGTCAAAGAATCACTATCGACAATTACCGTCGGCTAGTGAAGATCGAAAACATTCCTATGTCTCAAAAGCGCGTCAAATTTGACGTGTTGGAACAGGCGAAGGAAGCCCTTCAGGATGAGGGCCGGGTTGACCTGGACGACGATATTACTATCGCGTTGTCCGACACTTCCTCGGGGCGTGTTCGTGGTCGTTACCTGTACGGCGTACTTGATAGCAACTGGAATGCCACCCATGCGACGGCGATGGCTAATGTCGATTCAACCAACGATATGTTGACAACCGGCATGATCGAAGTTGCCAAGCGTAAAGCTATTATCCCCGTTGTGGCACTTGCTAAGATTCGTCCGATGCGAGTGAAGAACGGAAAGCACTACGAGGAATGGTTTTCCTTCCAAGGTCATACCTACTCGGTTCGTGATTTGACCCGCTTCGATGCTTCGTGGAGAAATGCTCACTTGAACATTCCCCCCCAGGCTAACAGCGAGTCGCCTTTGTTCAGCGGTAGCCGCTTCAAAGGTGCTTGGGACGGTGTTCTTGTGTACGAGTATGATCGCCTTTTGATTGAAGCAAGCGCGGGTGCGAGTAGCATCAACGTTTCGCACAACATGCTTTTGGGGGCGCAAGCCGCTGCGGTGTGTTGGGGTCAACGCTCGAAGTTTGGAGAAGAAGAAAGCGATGTCCAGCATGACCGGACTTACGAAATTCACGAAATTCGTGGAATTCAAAAGCTCGTTTTTGACCGATCCACTCCGGAAGACAACGGTATTGTCCATGTGTTTGCCTCCGCTGTTGCAGACCAATAGTCGATAAGGGAAGGAGAATAAAAGCATGGCTCTTACGGCGGTTGTTCCTACAGGGGTTAGTGGCGGCAAGGCCCTTCCACTTGAAGTGGTGGGCTCGATGCTTCCGGTGATTCCTTTCAAAGCAGTACCGGCAAATGACACGTCGATGACATTGACCTTTCCACAGTTGAAGGACATTCATGGTTGGGTCATTCAGATCAGCGATAGCACGGGTGCAATTCTCGGCGGTGATTCCAACGGCGCTCTTGGTGCCGTGGTCACTGCTTCGGGAAACGTCCTGACAATTGCGGATGGAACCGATATGGACATTTCGGGGCATACAGGCGGGGTTATTTATGGCTTCGTTTGGGGAACTGCAAAACTCTAGTCAAGTAGGGGGGGCCTTCGGCCCCCCTGAATAATTCGGCTCTGTCTCATTGGGTAGAAGGGCGCGAAAAGGAAAATAAGTCAGATGGCTAACATTAACAACAAGCGAGAATGGTTTCTTCAGTTGATCGATACTCGCAAAAAGAAACCTGTCAATGATGACAGTGGGCAGTTTCAGGTTTATACCGCAGGTTCCGCTACTCGGCAAGCAATTTATAATGCTTCCGGTACGCTGTTGACCCAAAGTTTAGGTCAAGGCGGGGCGGGCTTTGTGTCGCGCACTATGACGGACGGACAGTTGAGTTTCTATACGAACCTTAGTTGTTCTACCGTTGACATTTCGGTGCTTACCTTGAGTGGACGTGCCTATTTCTTGAAGGCCGTAAAAGCTTCACAGCATCGCGTTGACGTTGATCCTGAACGAGATAGTTTTACCCTCGTTACCCCGATTAACGACGTTGCTTCAAGCACCACGCTCCGAAGTACGGGCTTCACTGCACGTAAGGGCATGATTATCGATGACGTGTTTCTCAAAGTTACCGGAACATTTCTCGGCGCTGCTACGGGCAACAACATGTACAACATCGGTGTGGCCGGTGATAGTGATGCGCTTGTCAGAAACATGAACTTGAGTGCGACGGGATACAAGCAGATTCTTGTTCATTCCAGCACGGGCAAGATTTTCGCAACTCAGTTTGCCGGGGTTCAGTTGGCAAATTGGGATACCATGTCGATCCAAACAGCGGGCGGTTGGTTTAGCCGCAAACGTTATTTTGTCCCTACCGCAACTGTGTTGAGCTTTGCGCGGGCAGTGGCGTTGACGGCTTCTTTCACCGGCACAAAGGCTGAAACCGGAAAAGCTTATTTGTTTTTTCAGTATAAGCTTGATCCAACGGCGGCGGCTATCGTCACCGACTAGACCTTTAATAACTTTCTGAAGGGGGGAGTTATGAGAGTAGACAGCAAAATGGGGCGGCAGCTTGCCGCCCCTATTCATAAGAGAGAATACGAAAGAAAGCTTGTCAGTGGGGAGTATGTGAGGGAGCCCACCGACTGTATTTGTGGGGATGACAGCGCTAATGATTTTGTAATTGCGGAAACTGACCGTGCGGGGATGACACACCGTATGGTGCTTTGCAAGGCTTGTGCGTTGATGCGGGCCAATCCCCGGTTGACGAAAGAGTCTTATCGCCAGTTTTATAATAACGAGTACCGTTACATTTACGCGCAAAGGGGCGGAGCCCAAACCGTCGAGGATGAATTTCAGGGCAAGGTTAAAATAGGCGAGGGGATGCAGGAATGGCTTGATGAAATGGATATTCCGTCCCCGAAGGTCGTTATCGATTTCGGTTGTTACGTTGGGGGGTTTGTACGAGCCTTTGAGAATGCGGGCGCAGAGGCTTACGGGGTCGAGTGGGACCTTGAAGCGGTGGAGTTTGCGCGGGGCAAGGGGTTGAACATAGTTACCTCTGTGCAGGAGTTGAAAGACCGGGGCATTAAAGCAGACCTTATAATACTTCACGATGCTATCGAGCATCTTACGGACCTGCATACAGTTGAGGAGTTAGGTAAGCTTCTAACCCCGGAAGGGTTTCTGTACGTTTATACACCGGGATTTTTCAGAAACAACGTCAACAGTTATTTCCAGGTCGCTCATACCTATCAGTTTTGTGCTCGTTCGCTAGAATACGTAATGGACCGATTAGGGTTTGAAGAGTATTACAGCGACGAAGAGATTTTATCTTTGTGGCAGTATCGCGGGGCGGAGTTTCGGTTGCGTCCCTTGACAAAGCCTACCGAGTGGTCGGAGTTTATCATGGACCACTTGTTTAAGCCGGACGGCATACCGCGACGTTCTCCCCGATTCAGGGGCGTGTGTAAGTTTTCACCAAAGCTTTTATTTGCCAACATGAAAGCGAATCTGGCTTTGAAAGTGCCGGACATATCCGAGATTACGGGCACACAAAAAGGACCGGCTATGATTCTCGCGGGTGGTCCTTCGGTTGATGAGCAGATCGATAATATTAAATGGTTGAAGGGGTGTGGTTATCCGCTTATTGCAATCGCACGGATGTACCCTTGGTGCTTGGATCGTGGAATTATTCCGGATTACGTTTTAACGCTTGATTGCTCTGAAGAACAGGAGCCTTCTTTTGTAAACATGCAAGACGGCACGACCTTCCTAGCCGCGTCGGTTACACGTCCTTCCATACTTGAGAAGCTTAGTAAGTATTCTTGCTATATCTTCGATAGTCGCGAGTCGTCCAAGATTCGGGGCCTTCGTGCAGATAACGGATATACGACATGCACCGTTATCAATGCGGGCGGTTCAGTTGCAATCAATGGAATGTCGGTCGCTTTTAATCTTGGCTTCGATGAGCTTCATATGTTCGGCTTAGACCTTATGGCTAAGGACCGGGCTCAAACTCATGCTAAGGGGATAGCCGGTAAGAGTATAACGTTTAACTGGACGGAAGTGGAAGTTAAGGGGGAGACGATTCAGACCACCCCTTCCATGATCGATTTTGCCAATCAGGTTTTGGATATCGTGTCTATCGCACATGAGCAGGGGTTGTTGAAGAGTATCAAGTTTTACGGTGATTCCCTTGTTACTAGAATGTGGGACGGGGTTTGGCACGAAGAGGGGGGCAACAATGTTTTGCTTTCCTAATCACACGTTTGTAATTGCAGAGATAGGCATCAACCACAATGGCGATATGGATATCGCAAAGCGGCTTATTGACGCTGCAAAAGATGCGGGCTGTGATGCCGTCAAATTTCAAAAGCGGACCCCTGCGGAGAGTCTTCCACCCCATCTATGGGACGTGGAACGAGATACCCCGTGGGGTTTCCGTATGACCTATCTGGCGTATCGCGAGAAGATCGAATTCAGTTCGAAGCAATACGCGGAGTTGTTCGAGTACGCGGAGACTGCGGACATTACAATGTTCGCTTCGCCGTGGGACGTGAATGCGGCGCGGACCCTTCATATGATGGGAATGCCTTTGTTCAAGATCGCGTCTGCTTCGGTGACAAATTTGGACTTGGTTAGTGAGATCGCGAGATTTAGAAAGCCCGTTATCATGAGCACGGGAATGTGCTCTAAAAAGGATATTTGGTGTGCAATGAATATCCTTTATCCGAGGGCTCCTTTAGTCGGGTTATTGGTCTGCACTTCGACGTATCCCGCAAAGCCGGAAGACTTGAACCTGAATCGTATTTATACCTTGAGAGAAGAGTTTTTAGATTGCATGGTTGGATATTCCGGTCACGAACCGGGCTTATGGACAACGCTTTGCGCTGTCGCAATGGGGGCAACGATTGTCGAGCGTCATATCACCCTTGACCGGGCGATGCTCGGCTCGGACCAAGCTGCATCAGTAGAGCCCGCAGGCTTCAAGCTTCTTGTTCGCGAGATCCGCAACCTAGAGAAAGCACGGGGCTCTGGTGAAATTCGGGTGCTAGATTGTGAACAATCTAGCATAAAGAGGCTCCGGCCATGAAAACAGTATGTGTGGTGCAGGCGCGGATGGGGAATTCGCGGATGCCTGGTAAGAACGGGTTGATGATTCAAGGTAAGCCTCAAATCTGGCATGTATTGAATCGAGTAAGGCAAGCAAAGTCGTACACCGAAATCATGATGGCGATTCCGCACGAAGCGAACGGCGTCATTATGAAAGATGCTGCGCGGGATCTTGGTATCGAGGTTTTAGACTACAAAGGCAATGCGGACGATCTTGTTCACCGCTACTGCTTGGCCGCTGATATCTTGGACGGGGACATAATTATCCGCATTCCGGGGGACAACACTTTTATTGATCCTGACGAAATTGACCGGATAGTGACTCATTACAACGAAAACCCTGCGCCGTGGAATTGGCTAACCACGAATCTTGACCAAAACGTGTTAGGCAACGGCTATCCGGGTGGATTAGGCGCTGAGGTTTACGATGTTCGTTTTCTTCAGTGGTTGGATAAAATATTGGGTAGGTTTGGACGCGACGCTTATTATAGAGAGCACCCCCATCAATGGGCTTTTGAGAATCAGCATGTGCGGACCATACAGGCCCCCGCAGAGATCCGCCGACCGGAGTTAGATTTAAGTATCAACACCCCCGAGCAATACGAATTGGCTTTGCATCTTTACAAAGAGCTTCCGAATGATTTTAGAGCACGGGATGTTATTCGGGTTTTAGACAAACGACCTCTCATAAGACAGGGCTCCCTCTTCTAGGCGGTATCATGCCGCCTAAGCCCTGTCCCACCCCCTAATTATTAAAAGGAGAATTTAGAAAATGGCGATTAGTGGACTTTATAGGTATGACGTTCAAGTGCTTTCGCTACGGCGCGGCATGGCTCCTATTGACGACGACGCGGGCACTCTCACAGTGACCAACACTTCAGACGGCGCTGTCACTCTTTTTGCAGACCGTGACGGGGGCAACTCCCTTACCAGCCCTCTCACTTTGAAAGATGGTCGGGCTTCGTTTTGGACAGCAAATGCCACCATCAAGCTTGTAGCGGCTGTCACTGTGCCGATCACACAAACGATCACGGCAACCAACTGGACCCCTAACGATCATGTGCTCGTTGCTTCGGACCCCATTTCCTAACATGGGGATGATTGTTGTTTGTTCAAAATGTCACCGGCTTCATAGGGCCGATGTTCCTTGTCCCTACTGTAGGTAACTAATGAGTGTTGGAACGACTGCGAATCACTTGCGAAAAAGGAACGCCATTGTCGAGGCCGCGTTGCGGCGTGTCGGAGCGGTGAAGCTCGGGGAAGCGGCTTCCCTTAGCTTAATGCGTGGCGGAATTAACGACCTGAACGATATCCTTCGCGAAGAAGATAACGATTTAACTGGCGAGAAGGCGGCTCTTTGGGCTTTGTCTTCCCGCCATATTTTTTTAGAGGCAGATCACCGGATTTACACCGCCGATGATGATTTGCCGGACGGTATCCCCGAAAACCTCATGGAGTTGATGCACGCCTTTTTAAGGGATACGACCGGCGCGGACACTCCCATAGGAATTTATTCCCCTCGCGAATGGGAGCGGCTCACTCCAAAGAATGAGACGGGGGACCCCCAAGGAGTTTATCTTGAAAAAGCCATTTCTCTACCGAGTCAAAAATTATTTGTATGGCCTATCCCTTCTGTGTCTAGCGTTAGTGCAGGGGAAACGTTCGGGACTGTTTCGGAGGTAACGGGCACCGATGGGGAATACTACGATTGTATTTTTCCCCATACCTCCAGCGCACAGACTCGGCCTGTCACCGGACAGGACTGGCCGTTGTTCTGGCAGCGGACCGGGACCACGGGCGCAACATGGGTTACGGCTACGGACTACACCACGGGCCGATCAATTCGTTTGCAGTTCAAGCGGCCCTTGTATGATTTCGACGGACCGGACGATGACCCGGATCTTCCTGCGGGATGGGCGTCTTATTTGCTCTGGCGGCTCTGCATCACGTTGGCGTCGGGCGAAGAGTTTCGCGTCAGTGACGAAAACTTCCAACGGTTTTTGAAGCAACTAGAGATCGCCACGACTAAGCTCTTTCCAACTAAGATCGTTAAGTCAACCGACTATCACAATAAGGCGCGGTATTTCTAATGACAATTTCTGAAGCAATGGACATAACCCGTTCGCTTTGTGGCAAGCCGGACGTTGATCCTCTTCTCCTTCGCTTCGCGATGGACGAAGGGCGGAGAGAGATCGAGCGATTAGGTAATTACTATTGGATGGCGCAGAAGATCGCGCTAAACCTTTTCGAAGACGTGCAGGAATATTCTATCACCACCGCTTCGGGCAACGGGTTCGACTTGTCCGATTTTAAGATCCACCGTTATGCTTTCATGAAGGCGGAAAGCGCGTCCGATGATTCGGACGTTGAGTGGTACAAGCTTCCCATTGGTTCTCATTCTGACGCGATGGACGTGGCACAGTCCGACGATGAAGGACGGCCCGAAGCAGCGTCGATTGAGAACACCACTTTCTTTTGCTACCCCACTCCGGACCAGGTCTATGACCTTCAGTTCTTCTATTTCGGCTGGACCACGAACGCCAGTGATATCACTGACACCGACGAGCTTTTCACCCGCTGGCCTATGATGATTATTGCAGCGGCGTTGTCGGTGCTTGTGCCACTTGTTACGAAGAACAAAGAGGACGCGGCTTTCTGGTTGAAGATGCGAGACGACGAAATAGAGAAGGCGAAGGACTTCACGAACAAGCGTCTAGGAGAGCCCGCAAATCAGATGAGCGCAAGCGAAGCGGCTAAGATCCTTCAGGCACAGGTAGGACAATGATTGACGGATACCTAGTAAAACATTCGGCAGAAGTCGCGAAGTACACTTTTGATTTCACGAACGAAGTGCCGTCCGGTGATAGTGTCGCGACGAAGACAATCACCATGTTCGATTCGGCAGACAACGAAATGTCTTCCACGGGTGTGACAACTTCATCGATCAGCGGCGCGACGGTGATAGTCACTCTTGCCGCTATCGGGGATGATTCTATCGGAATGGATTACCGGCTCGTGTGCAAGGTCACAATGACAAGCGCAACACAGACACCTTACAAGATTGCTGAAATACGGGTGAGAAACAAATCGGTGAACGCATGAGTTTTTTTGATCGTGTAAAAAAACAGCTTGAGCGTGACGAAGGTCGCAAGGAGAAGCTTTATAACGATAGCTTGGGCATTCCTACAATCGGGATCGGTCGGAATATGCAACGTCCTCTATCGAATAAGGCAATCGATTTTCTTTTTGAAGAAGATTACGACGATCATTTTAGGGATCTTGTTAAAGCGTTACCTTGGGCAATTGAACTTGACGAAGCTAGGTTAGGGGCTTTGCTGAATATGTATTTCAACCTCGGCCCCAAGCTTTTACAATTCCAGTCCATGCTACCGGCTCTCAAAGAGGGTAGATGGGAAGATGCGGCCCGCCATGCGCTTAATAGTGTGTGGGCGTCGCAAGTTCACGGACGGGCTAAACGGATCGCGCAACAGTTCATTACCGGAGTGTGGCAATAGTGGCTGAGAAGATTCACAGAATAACGGAGTTCAAAGGTCTACACGACTACTCCGATATCACGCAACGTGAATACACCCGCGACTTGAAGAACGTTTACGTTCGCTACAATCGGGTGTGGGGACGTGCGGGCTTGTCCGTCCTAGAGACGGCCACTGACGCGGCGGACACCCCTATTCGCCACTTGAGCACGTGGTTCGATAACTACATGCGGATCACTCCGAATCGTGTCGAGAAGATGGCTCCGGGCGCGGCGGCGTGGTCGAACATCACCGGGGCCGCAACCTTGTCGGGCACGGCTACGATGATTCCCCAAAGCGTTGTGCATAAGGAGTATTTCGTTTTCACGAACACCGTTGTTCGGCCTTACAAGTGGTCCGGCTCGGGAAACATCTCCGCTGTCGGCGGCACACCGCCCTACTGCAAAAGCATTGCTCAAAATTGGGGCTTCCTCTTCTTGTTCCATACCTCGGACGATGGGTCCGCATGGGATGAATACGAGGGTGTCTACTCGGATGATTTTGACGTCGATTGGTCCGGGTGCGGTGGTAACGAATTACGCTTCGATGAAACGAAGGGTTATGTAATCATCGGTGATGACCTGGGCGATAATGTCATGGTCTACAAGACCGATGATATTATCAGGGTGCGGTTCATCGGCGGACAGCTTCGCTTCTCTCAAAAACGCTTGCGCTATTCGCAGGGGATCGGGGCCAAGGCCAGCCTGGCTAAGATTGGTAGTATAGGACACGCTTTTTTAAACGGAGCTTTCCGGATTGTGTTTTGCGACGGCGAGACCGTGAAAGAACTTCCGGCCAAGTTTCAACACCACCTTGATAGAGTGATGTATCAGGCTTCAGCCCATCAATGTGTGGGCGTCGGCTCTCCGAAGGACAGCACCTACACTCTTTTCTATCCGACCAGCGCAAGCGATACGTTCAACCGTGGCCGGTTGATTGTTAATGTCGAGACGGGCGAGTTTACGGACCTGGCCTATGACGGACACCATTTCGATCATGCAATTTATTACCAAGACGACGACGACGTAACAGCACAAAAGCTCTTAGCCTGCGACAACACGGATGTTTATAAGCTGGACGACGAAGGGTCCACGGACGACAACGGCACGGCGGTGAGTCGTTATTACGCTATCGACTGGACGGACTGCGAGGAACCCGGAGACAAATACCTAACAGGCGTCGGCCTTCGCTTTCGACGCAAGCTCGGGGGTAGGGTGGCGGTGTCCGTGGCTGTTGATGGCAAGGCCCGCTATCTCTTTCGAAAGTTCTTCGAATTGAAAGGGCAGAATGACGGCGGTGATTTTACGGAGATCCTATACCGGCCCAACTTCCCTTTGCTCGGGGACCTTTTCAAAGTCAAGGTTGAATTCTTTCACGACCGAGCAAGCACGTTTACAGAGTGGATGCCCCCGGTTGATATTCTCTATGAGCCCGCAGGAGCCTATCGGTTACAAAGCGCGTCCACTAACGTCAACAAGGTGGGCTAAATGGCGGCTCCGACTAATCCGCGTGTAGAATCCACACAATCGGACGCTAATGTTGTTCGGTGGACGGATAACGGCGGCGCTTCGAATGATGTTTATCGGTCCACGGACGGCTCTAGTTATGCAGAGATCGCGGCGGATGTTGCTCTCGGTGTGCAGCTTTACACGGACCAGGATATCACAGCCGGGGTTAAGTATTGGTACAAGGTCACAAATGACAATGGGTCAACCTTTTCTTCCGCTGTCACCGTTGTAACACAGACCTGTCCGGACCTAACACTAAGGCGTCAAGCTATCCCTCATTTTGATGAAGGGGACACGGCAGAGCGGCTAAACTCCATAGCGGAGCAGGTGCAGGCAAATAACAACCGTGTTGTGTTCATTGGCGGCTACTCGCCTTCTCCCTTCGATCAGTGCGTAGCCTGTCCGGGTGCTGACGGAGAATTGGTGCTTGATTGCTCCGCAGGGTGCGGATCATTCTTGGTGGTCGTCACTGCGGACATAAATAGCATTACGCTGATAGGGTGTGCCGGTGTCTGCCCTCCAATAGATTTTGAGATCGCTGCTGCTGCGGATATCGGAATATGCGGGTGGCCTCTGGAATGCGATAATCAGGGCGATGATTGTTTTTATGGCCGTGTAGCAGGCGGATCGAACGGCCAGGTTATAAAGACGAACGGCCAGGCGGTCGAGGAGCTTCCCTAATGGCAGTGCCCACAGATGCGCGGGCAGAGTCCACGTCCACCACAGATATCACAGTTCGTTGGACGGATGTTCCTGCCAGTGCGGACCCCGTGTTGATTTACCGATCAACAAACGGTGTAGACTTCTCTTTGATAACTGCTATCGCTGCTGGCGTTGGGATTTATCAGGATACGGATATCGAAGGTTTAGTCGGCGGCACGAAGTATTGGTATGAGCTAAGCCAAGACGGCGGGGCCACGCGGACCGATGAATTCGCCACTTGGACGCACGAATGTCCGGACTTAACCAAGCTTGCTCCAACCCCCGGTATCCCTTCATTTACTCAGGAAAACAATCCTGAATTCCTAAACATCATGGGTGAAGTGGTCGCCCTCAACTACGGACAGAATCTTCGGTCCACGGCTTTCCAAGGCAACGGTCAACCGGCCTATGAAGATCAGTGCATTATCTGTGCGGAAGACGGCAAGGTGGTGCTCGATTGCTCGAAGAACTGTAAAGCGTTTCTGATTATCACCACCGTCGATATCACTTCGATTACGATCATTGGGTGCGGTGGTGTGTGTCCGCCTACGGAGTTTGTTGTTCCATCCGCCACCACAGTTGGAATTTGTGGATGGCCTAACGAATGCGACAACCACGGGGACGACTGCCACTTCGGACGTATCACCGGCCCCCGGAGCGGGGGATCAGGGGGCACAACGAGTCCAGGCCCCATACCTAACTTACCGGGTGGTGGTGGAGGGCCGGGAGGCAACGGGAATTGCCCTTGTCCGCCCACGGGGGAATTGTCGATTCAGTGTTGCGACCCTAGCGGCGAATGCGACCCGTGTGCAAGTGAGTCCGGTTGCGTGACGATGAAGATTTGTGGGGGGTGGGGACCCTTCACAATCGAAACAACGGCAGGAATCCTTAAGGGTGGCGGTCAGACTGGCACTAGTATCACCACCAAGAACAGAGTATTCCAGCTATGTAAGCCTTCTAATAACGGTGACGTACCGGGCATTGCGTATGTTAAGACCCGAAAGTATTGTACCAACTGTGTAACCAGCCCTTGCACCACGCTTTGCACCTTTGAGAGTTGGGGTTGTGATGAAGAAGCCCTGTCCGGGTGTGCGGTCGGGAATGCTTTGGCATGTTGCGATGCTACTTGGTCTTGTAACATAGCGGACGGCCCCTCGCCTCTTTTCGAACGAATTGAATTATTATGCATAGATTTGCCGATAGCGGACCCATGCTCGGAAGCCTACACTTCTTGTATTTGCGACACAAGGGATGGGGACATGATCGCTGACGGTTGCGCACCTTGCGAACTTGAATTTAAGGACGGGGCCGTGGTGACGGCCACAGATTTTAGAGGCACGTCCGCAGCGTTTGTGGCGGTCACTGACACACCCAACGGTTAAGGAGAGAGAAAACATTGGCTTGTGTAATTCTAAAAGATATCGAAGGTAATAAACGTGAGATTCCGGAGAATGTTCCATTCGAGAAGCTTCCCGGTGAAAAGATTGTGGGTATCAACGTCAATTGTGGGCTCAAGGAAGGCGAGAAGCCCCGTCTACCCAACACCTTTATGATCCTTGCAGGCGAGCTTAACGCGGAGATCGGGGAAGGGAAGGGCGATTGGATAAAGGCCCTAGCGAAACCCGTGGCTAAACTTCTTGGCAAGACGGGCTGTTCGAACTGCGAAGCTCGACGCATTGTGACGAACGCTTATGCCAAGCTCAAAGGTAAACACGGCCAGGCGGAGGCGTTGCGCCTCATAAAAGATTTGTGGGTAGCAAGCGCAAGTAATCCCGAGGAAGCATTGCTCGCATTGAAAGAGCATCTTAAAAACTAATGGCAATTCATCTTGGACTAGAGCGAATTACGCTCATGAGCTACGTTGAAGCGGCAGAAGTCACCGCCCCTTCACGGGTTCGCCCTAACACCCTTCGCTTTTACGTCAAAGACAATGGGTCCGGCGAGAGTGTATTCTGTTTTAAGGATGAAGACGGTGATGAATTCTGCACCAATGCAACAAGCGGGTTCGTTGTTCCTCACACCTTATTGAATGCTTCGGAGCATTCGGACACAGTTGCGGATGCTGTTTCACGAGGAAGTTTAATCTACGGCAACAGCACGCCAAAGTGGGACGAACTGACCATAGGCGGTGCGGGCACTTACCTTGGTAGCGACGGAACAGACGCAAGTTGGCGGGCGCAGTCCACGCTAGACCACGGCTCTATCGGCGGACTGACCGACGACGATCACGCGCAGTACCTCCTATTAGTCGGTCGATCAGGCGGACAGATTGTGAAAGGTGGCACGGGGTCCGGTGACGATTTGACGCTGCGAAGCACGTCAAACGCTACGAAGGGTGACATATTCATCGCTGATGAAGGCGGAAACATCATCATCGGTGGCGGTGCAACGGGCAGCAGGCTTCGAATGATGGAGCCCTCGGGGTCCGGCACAAACTATATTGAATTCCTTGTCCCGGCCCTAGCCGGTAATGTCACTTACACGTTACCGAATAATGACGGTGACGCGGATGATATTCTTGTAACAGATGGATCGGGTGGTTTGTCTTGGACAACGGTCGGTGCTGGCGGCTTAGTAGATGCAGAGGATGTAACCTTTACGCCAGCAGAAGTAACCGATTGGGACGGAGGAGCGGACCCCGGTGACGTGCAAGAGGCGCTGGACCAATTAGCGGAACGGCTCACGGATGGCGGTGGAAGCGGTGGAGCAACTTTTCATCCCTTCCTTTTACTAGGAGCATAAATGGCAACAACTTATCCTGACCCAGTACAACTTGATTCAGCAGCAGCGACATTGGAAACTTTATACACGGTGCCCTCCAACACACAAGCAGTGGTGAGCAAACTAATTGCCTGCAACAGAAGCGGCACTCCCACGACGATACGGGTGGCAGTGCGAATAGCCGGGGCCGCAATTGATAACAAACATTACAATTACTACGATTTGCCATTACCCGGCAATGATACCTTTGAATGCTTAGCAGGCGCAACCTTGAACGAGGATACCATCGTGAGTGTGTACGATCTACTTGGCAATGTCAGTTGGTCGCTTTACAGATCGGAGATTGCGTAAATGCACGGCTACGCAAAAGGAAAGCTGATAGCCACCCAACTTGCAGTGTTGCAAGCTGCGGGATCGGCGGAAACTAACCTTACCGCTACAGCAAGAAACGGAACCACGGTCACAAATGCAGCAGGCACACATACCAAAGGTGCTTATGCTACTTTAATGACTCCTGCTTATGACGTGTTCGGTTTGTTAGTGATTGTGCACACGGTAGTCGTCGCCGCTACCGATACAGGTTTGTTGGTTGATATAGCCTATGGCGCGGGAGACACAATTGTCATTCCTGATATTAATGCAGGGCAAGCGGCTATCAATGCTATTGGTGGAGCAAGCACAGCGGCGGGTGGTGGTAAAGCGTTTTACTTCCCCGGATTAAACATCCCCGCCGGCAATGCCATTAAAGCTAGATCACAAACCACCGTCAACAATGATAGCGTGGGTGTGGTTGTCTTCACCGAATCTAGGTCTCGATATGTTGGCGTGGTAGAAAACAGTTGGGTTGCTTACGGTGTGAACGCTGCTAGTTCATGCGGCACTTCAGTCACTCCAGCGAGCGGAGCCTTTGGGGCATGGACTGAAATAGGAACCACGGCACAAAATCACAAGCTCTGGCAAGTCGGAATGGATCTACTAGGAAATACAAACGTGGGTGCAACAACCAACTTGATTGAGATTGGAGTTGGGCCTAACTCAGGCGCAGTTACAAGTATGGGGTTTGCTCAATCGGATGAGGGCTCCTCTGAAGTGTTGGGCCACTATGGTCCGGCGATAGCCTATCCAACTTCCAGTGGAGACAAAGTGTGGTGTCGGATTGCAGGAGCAGGGACAACAGCCGTGGGTATAATAATTTATGGCGGTGGATAAAAGAAGGAGTATCAAATGGCAGGTAAAGAAAAAGCAGTAGCGCCGACGAACTCAGTAACGGACCCGGCGCGGCGTCTAACAGATTTTCTAATCAACATGGGGAATATGGCCCCCATCAAATCACTGGCGGACCTTTTGTCCACCACTTCAGGCGGACCGGCTCCGATGCCCCCGTCAACAACTAGTCAGCAGTCCGGCCCCTATCAAGGCCCTCTTGCTACTGACGTTGGCGCAACGGAAGTGCCTCAGCCGCAACCGAATAAGATGCAGGAGCTTTTTCGGTATCTAGGATTGGGGCAATAGCATGATTACATTCGAAGAGGCATGCGACGCCATGATTAAACAGATAATGCGGGCCGCTGCTGCGGAAAAGCACGTGGCGGACCTGAAAGTAATAATTAAAAGTTTAGAAGATAAAATCGAATGGTTGGAGAAAAAGTAAATGTCTGTCGGATATATGCCACAACCAATTAACCCCTATGCTGAAGCAAAGGCGGGGTTACAAAACGCACAAGCCCAAGCCGCACTTGCACAAGCCCAAGCATCAATGCAAGGGACACAGAGCACGGAGAACACGAGTACAACTTCTTCTCCGACCTTCCTAGATGAGGGCAGGGCTTTAAACCTCGTTGACCTGATTAGCGGCGGTGCGCAGACCGGCCTGAACAACCTGACGAACCTCGGGGACTTCACCAAGAGCAGCACCTTTCAGAATTCCCTGCAAGGTATCCTTGAGGGAATGCGTCCGCAGATCGATAAGGGCTATCAGGATCTTTCCGACGCGGCTCGTATAGCTGGCGGATCATCCGGACTCCGGAGCGGAGCTTATGGGACCAGTGTCGGTCAGTATGCTGCGGGCGTCGGTCGCAATCAAATGGAGCTTGCGGCAAAGCTCGTTGGTGAGTTGATGCCCTCCTACGTGTCCGCCAATCAAACGGCTGTCGGGGAAGTTGCGCCGATACTCGGGGCGATGAAGGGTGAAACCACCACCACCACGGGCAGCACCACCACAGGTCCGGCAGAAGCGACTAAGAAAACGACAATGGGCGGTTGGTCGCCTTGGGGCAATCTTACCTGGCTAAACGGATAAATTATGGCACAGCAACTAATCACAATTCCTTCAGGTTATATTTGGGATGAGCAAGAGGCGCAGAAGCAACTTGCGGACGTGCTTGCCGCCGTCGGCAGTGCAAAGCAGGCTCCGCAGGCTTACACTCCAGGCTCTCGTAGCATTACGGACACCCTTCGCTCTCCTCAAGAAATGGCAGCACTCTATCCCATGAACGCGGTGAATGAGAACATCGGCAGGGCAGGGGCCACGGGGTATAAAGTGCCTGGCGCTGGCGGGCGGTCGCTGTTCGATCTTCTCCAGGCCGGTGATGAAATGGCTTCCGGTAAGTGGGCTCCAGGTTCACAAACAGCAGCGATGCAATCGTTGACAGGGGAGACGCCTTCAGAGATTAACTTGCGCAACGCGCAGACCGGCAAGATCCGCGCAGACATGGCGAATGATGCACAAGGCGGCGGGGATCTTAACAAGAATGCAGCGGCGGCGGACCTTATGAAATCAATCGGCAGTCCGGAGTATGACGACAAAGCCGCAAGCTATGTTGCGTCCGGCGCAATCGATCTAAGGACGCTTGCACGAGTGGAAGCACAGAAGAAAGCGCGGACCTTGGACAAAACCGAAATGGCAGGAGTCAGCTTCGCGGAAAACTCATATAGAAAGCTTGGAAAACTAAACGAGCTATACGACGAAACCACAGCGGCCAAGACTGGCAAGGTGAGTGCCGACTTGGCTCTAGCTATTGCTACAATGGGGTCCGGTAACGGTGCCCTTCCTGTCGAATTAGCCGGAAGACTTTCGGACGCGGATCGAGCTTTCGTTGCGCACTTCGGACTGCTTGGCATTGATCTTCGCGGCCTGGCCGGGGATACGCGCTTCAGCAATTTCGACGCTGAGAAAGCCTTGCGTGCTTTGGGTAAACCAGGCGTGGGAAGCAAGCTGTATAAGGAACAGCTAGGGGCCGTGATGGACGACGTTGCTCTAAAGCACCGCACTGCTGTAAAGAACTTCAATATTCAAGGCAAGCGGGTGCAGCAGGTCCAGCCCTTACAAACCCGTGAAGAGAAAACCCCCGCGTATATTCGTGCTTCGGACGGCAAGTCGGTTAAATTGGAAGGGACTCCGGAGCAGATCCAAAAGGCGTTAGACTCAGGGGTGTACAAGAAGGGCTATTAATCATGGCAAAGGATGAATTTGGCTTAGAAGTTACCGAGATTACGGAGAAGAAGGGCCGGGGTGATACGGATGAATTTGGCCTCAAAGTCACCCCGGTTGATTCGCCAGAAGCCCCAGGCAAGACGTTCGCCCCTCGGGAAAGGCTAAGTGTCCTCGGGGAGCTTAAAGGTGGCTGGAATGACATAAACAAGGGGGTTTCCACCCTACTAAACGACCCTCTGCGGTTCCTTGTACCGGAGCGCACCGGCCCCTCTGTATTCCAACGGGATTGGAAAGGTAGCACATGGCAAGAGCGGGCAGCCGCTTTAGGAGAAGAAGCCCTTGCCCCCCTACTCAAAACCGGTCTTGGGAATACCCTCATGGGAGCCCTACGGTTGCGCGGCTCGCTGTTCGCGAACCTGCAAAACCCTACAGCGGCTTTGGGTGATACGGTCGAGAAGGTTACGGGATCTAAGGGAGCAGGCAACACAGCGGCGATAGCCGGTGACGTCGCAATGGCTCTCCTTGCGGGCCGTGTGCAACCGGTTGTTGATCGCTTGGTGAAGAGTGGGGTAGCGTCCGGAAACAAGTGGGTCACTTCGGGCCGCATGAAGACGGACAAGCTCGGGGATGAACTGAACACAGCCATTACAGATTCAGCGGCCAGAGAAGCCGGACTGAACGCCCGCGTGCAATCCGCTACAACGGGATCCGCTGCTAAGGAAGCATCTATCGCAAGCAATGCAGAGTCCGCCATTGAATCGGCGGAGTCAATCGCACAAGCAGAGCGTATGAGTCTTCCCACGGCAAAGGATCTTCGCGCAAGGTTCGCTGCTAATGCACCACTAGGCAAGGAAGCAGGCGCAGGATATCAGCAGGGCTTCAACCAGAAATTCGAGGAGGCTAAAGACACCTTTGAGAAAATCTACAATCCGCTTAAGTTGGAAGCCTCCACTATTCCTACGACGGCTAATGAGTTTGTTGCTGCTGGCGGCAAGCTCAAAAAGGATCTTGGAATAACCGAGACTCTTCAGGGGACCCCTGAAAAGGTGGCCGGTCGCATTCCAAAGAATCTAGGCGAAGAGGCGGACGACACCTATCAGGCTTTGAAGGAGCAGCTAAACTCTTCATACGGTCCGGAGCGGGATCGCGTGCAAGGTGTCATTGACGAATTCCTTGGCAACTCGAAAGTGCCGGATAAGAACGCCACCGTCCGCGATTTGATTAACGAGCGTCAGCGGCTTTCGGACGGCTATCGAGCAATGAAGAGTGATAACGACCGACGCAAAACGCAATTACTAATCGACGGCCTGGACGCGGACATTGCTGCGGGCAGTGGTAGTCTCAGCAAACGATATGCAGCGGCCAATCAGAAGTACAAAGAAGAGTACGTGCCCTACTTCTCTAAGGGCTCTGTCACTCGCGAGATCGCCCAGGGCACCCCGGAGCGTGTGATTGATAGCATCTACCGACCTACCGTGTCAGCTTCCGGTAAAGTGTTAGATAATAAATCTGTTGAGTCTATCACCCGTGCCCGTGAGCTAATTAAAGATCCGGCGCAGTGGGAGAAGATGAATAAATCCTTCATGAACAAAGGGATTGAACAGGCTATGGAAAACGGGGCTTACAATCCCGATAAACATATAAAGTGGTGGGCTAGTTACAAAGATCCAACCAACACGGGCAATGAAGTGCTTCGCAAGGGGCTTGGGGAAACTGCTTTCAAAGATATCGACGCGGTGTTTAGTCAGCTTGGGAATTCAAAGCGACGAAGCATTGACGATTTTGCAAAGGCCACGATTGCGAACTACCAGAAGCAAGGCAAGGTGTTGCAAAAAGGAGAGCAAAACCGACTGAAAGAAGAACTTGCGGGCCTTGGTAAACAAATCAAAGCTGAACAGACAAACCTTAAGACCAGCGTCAACAGTATCGAGAAGCAAATCAATGAGACGCTAGGCACCCCGCGAAGAGTGGCGCAGCGGCTTGAGTCAATTGGGTCCGGTGTATTCACTACAGGCGTATTGAGTACGGCAATGGGAAGCCCTAGCGGTGTTAAGCGGTCATTGGGTGGTCTGGCTATCGCTCTCGGGGCTCGGGAATTGGGCGTACTGATATCCTCGGTGCAGGGAAGAAACCCCCTAAAGGCGTTGCTTCGATCAGCCCCCGGTTCACTGGAAGGAATAAAGGCCGTCAAGGCCGTGCATGCCGTGTTAGCAGCAGAAGGGGGAAAAGAAAGTGAGTAGCTTGGAAGTAATAGAGCACAAGATAGATTCTCTGATTAAAACAATGGAGGACCATTGCAAGAAAGACGAACAGTTTCAGACAAACATTAAAGAAACTCTTGACGGGTGCGATGAATACCCCGGTGTTCGTGGACGGTTGCGTGACTTAGAGCACACAACCGCCACGATCAAGAAAGTGTTTTGGACAATTGTCACACCGCTACTGGCGGGCTTCGGGGGCTTCGCCTGGTTCAAGTGAGCTAGTCACTTGAAACCTTAACACTTATAAGGCCGTCATTCGCCCTCGCATGGTCTAACTCGACTGCAACCTCGGTTCTCCAGCTTTCTTTAGGCTCTCCGTCGAAGAATTCAACCGGGCTTTTCTCCGCCTCTCTGGCAACGTTCGCTTGTTCCTCTCCTCCGCTTCCTGTCGCCGCTTCGCTTTCCTGTCCGGGAAGTTCATTCGTAACATCCGACCCTCCTTTCAAAATTGCTACCGGCATGGAATAACTACTAGGCGCTGCCTCCTTCGGCTGTAGGATCTTCAACGCCTGCTGTGCGTTGTCAATTAAGGTGTCGTCCCCATTCCAGATCACTTCAGGTTCGCCGGTATGGTCGTCCGTTCGCAAGATCCAATTCTCCTCATTCGCCACTTGCTGAATGATAGGCTCCCACACCTTCATTGCTGAGATCGCTTGGTGCAGGAAGGAATGAGAAAACTTTAACTCTTCAGTGAGACGCGCCACACGGCTTCGCTTGCGAAACTTCTTAGCATTCGGAAGTCCGGCAGTGCGATAGCGATTACGGAATTCCCGAGCTTTCTTTTGTCGCTCGTTCTCAATGGTCGGATCTTGGTCCGGTGCTTTAGTCAAACTCTTTGCTATCGCTCTGGCGCTGCGACGGCGGTCCGCCCGTGTTAGCAAATATCCACTAGGAACCGGAGCGCCATTGCTGCCACTTGGGTCGCTTCCTCGCATAGCTTCTCCGTTGTTCGAATCTTGCTGTTCTTCTTCACTTCGTCCCATAGTTCGTCAACCTCCTCCTTTAGGATTGCAAAGCCCTCGTGTGCCGAATTAAACGGGGCGTATATTCCAGACGCCTTATCAAACTCTTCTTTAACCTCAAGTATCGCTATGTGCTTTTCCAAGGTTCTCCTCCTCTTCTGCTATTACCATCCCAATCACAGTGTAAGTTGCAACATCTTTCAACCTGGCCGGGATCGGTTCGCCGGTAATACTCTTCCGCTTTTGAGCCCGCAGGATAAAAGCAGCGTCAAGCTGCTTGAGCATGTAGGCCATTGCAACACCGAAGGGTGAGTCCCAATCCATGCCCGGATAAAGGGACATGATTGTCGAAGTCCGTTCGAAGTTGCCCAACGGCCCTTGCTTACCCCCCGCAGCGTAATCGTGATTCTTGCGATTATGAAGCTGGCTTAGCTCTCCCAAGATTTCATGAAACCGTGGATGTCCGCCCTTCTCAGCTACGTGCGTATCCTCTAGCAAGTCCGAAAACAAAACCGCCTCTTTTTTCTTTTCTACGGATGACCAATGGTAAGCCGTCACGTCTTCAGTAGGTTCCAAGCTCATGTATCCCCCTCGTTCCAGGCGGGCTGAACTGCGAGTGGCGCGCCGTCTTTATCCGTCTGCACAAGATCCACGCTTTTATTAACCGTGTTGTCCGGCTGTCGAGGGATAGGGGTTATCTTCATTTCTTCCTTACCCTTGTTGATAACCTGGCCCCCTACCATGAGAACACGCGGTTTCGCCGCTTCCTTCGGAGCTTCAACGATTGGCTCCGGAATGATTGTCACCTTGTTTTCGGTCAACACGAAGAGAAGATTTTGTAGGAAAGGCTTTGCCCAATCCACTTCACTGTTAAGATTCTCTTGCCTGACCTTACTACGCGCTTCGTCCAACTCTCTTAGAAACACAATCCATTGCATTTTTTTATACTCCTGTCTTAACGTCTTCAAGAAACTCTGCCACAGAAAACACACGTCTCACCTTGGTAGGTAAGAATTTTGTTCGATTGTACGGACGATCAAGGATATACGACTTGCAAGGCTTGCTGTCCGCAATCCAATGCACGCAAGCCGCATTCTCCGCCGTATCGTCAATCGCATAGTCCGCGTCGATTGCTTTCGCCACGTCACCCTTGCGCTTGGACACGATTACATGGGGGTTTAGTATATTCCCCTGCATAATTAACCAAGCTTCCGTTTGCCGTTGTGGGCTCGGAGTGCCCGTCCGGTTAGTGCAAAACACCACTTGGTTATCAAGAGTCAGATCGTCGATTCTGCCAAACTCTTGTAAAGAAGCTAGGGTAGGTACGTAGTCCGCCCACCACATAGGCGTCTTGATAATCTTTTCCCAAGCTTTGCTCTGAACACTCTTTGAGATCGTGTCCCCAAAATCCCATACTTGTAGTAGCGGCGTGCTGTAAGGCTCTATGCCACATTCTCTTGTGAAGGCATACACGAAATCTGCCAACACACCGTCAACGTCGAATAGAATAGTTTTCAAGTACCCTCCTTAACGCGGCTGTCGCTTTTTCAATCTCAAAAGCATAATACTCCATCCAATAATAATCGAAATACACCTTAAAGCACCTACCGCAATTGCACCCTTTTTTCATCGTGTTTACCCCTGGTTAAACGGTGATAACAGCCACCCTATCCGTCCGGTCAATGGTGGCAAGCCGTTCGGAGTCATTGAACACCGTCAAGGTGCCCGTGTGAGTGTTGACGCTCTTCACAATGGCGGTCCCCAACTGAAGTGGTCCTTTTCCTCCGGGCCGTGTGGGATAAACGATTGTGTTGCCTGCAACGATTGTCCGGCCCAAACGATCCTTAATCACTGCTTGAATTTCACCTTCTGCGATTGTCATAACATCCTCCTATTTCATAAATATTGTTGAGGCGCAGAGTATAGACGCAAATCCCCAATAAGCTGCACGGGGCCAGTCCCCGCCAACCAAGTAGCAGACCCCGGCTATAAGCTCTAACGCAGTCATTAGCCAAACAAACCAATCACCCATATATTTTCACCAAAGCTGTCACCAA
>Ga0137421_1000025_pt1 | contig 47977 bp, 75 predicted proteins | sample EasRivERMZT534_2_FD_104648 | JGI IMG/M metagenome (GOLD analysis project Ga0137421, IMG submission 104648) | Soil microbial communities from meander-bound floodplain in the East River, Colorado, USA - East River MetaG ERMZT534_2 | ecosystem: Environmental > Terrestrial > Soil > Floodplain ...
CATGACGTTCTTCTGGATCTCCCAGCAGTCCTGCTGGCCTTCCATGTATTGCGACTTCGCCCTGAACGGTCCAGCGACGTAGACGACCTTCATGTCTCTCACGCTGCCTCCTGGCCCCACTTGGCGTAGCTCCGCGCGGCGAGCGCCGCGAACACGATGCAGATGACGAACAGGTCCCATTGCGCGCGCTGCCACGACGCGACGAGCCAGCACGACTCGCCGACGACGCTCAGCAGGAACGCGCGCCGCCACTTGTTGCCGATGCCCCACAAGCCGCCGACGATGAACGCGTTGCCGATCCAGCCGAAGATGCTCACGTCAGTCGGTCCAGGTTTCGGGCCTGTTGCCGCGCTGGCTAGCGTTGACCTCGCCGACCCACTGCCTGCCAGGAGACGCCTTGCTGTCTGTCGGCTTGTAGTGCGCGTCCGGGTGGCGCGGGCGCATGAACTCGATCATCGCGAAGTTCGCGACATCCATGAGCCACTCGGTATTCCCGTCGCGCTCGTATTTCTCGAGCCGCTTCTTGAGGCTAGCGATCGCGTCGACGCGATGCGGATACGCGTCCGCGACCGCGCCGTATTTGCAGAAGCTCACGGTCATGCGGTCGGCCATGCCTTGCGCGAACTTCTCGCTGAACTCGGTCTCTGGAACGTTCGGCGCCGTCTTTATGTTCATGCCCCGTCCTCGTTGTGGCGGTTGACGATGTCGCGGTAGGTGCGCAGCACGGCGTCGCGGAACGCGCCGAGCTGGCCGCTGACGTTGTCGACGGTGTAGTCCGGCGCGATGCCGTCCATTGCCGTCTCGCTGCCGTGGTGCGGGTCGCGGTCGCCGCACAGGAACGGCGAGCCGTCGGCCTCGGTCCGCACGACGCGAATAATGTAGCCGCCCATCGACCGGACCATCTCGGCCTCGTTCGCGTAGCGGACGCCGCTGACGAGCGCGACCGGCGCAGCGTGGTCGGCGATCGCGCCGCGCACGACGTCGATCCAGGCCGTCAGGTTTCGCCCGCGGATCTCGGTGCCGACGCGCTGCAGAATGACCGGATCGCGCGCCGTCATGAGGCCGAGCGCCCGCGCGTAGGCGGCGACGCCGTCCGAGAACGCGTAGCGCCTCGCGCCTGGCGCAATGCTGGCGATCAGCTCGCACGCGAGATCCTTGCCGTGCCGCGCCTTGCCGGTGAACCCGATTACGAGCGTGCTCATGCGTACCAGTCCTCCTTGTCGTCCTTGCCGTGAAGCGTCAGCAGCGCACCGGCGCGGTAGCCGTAGTGCTTCAGGAACTGCCCGGCGTCGAGCCACAGCTGGCGCCGATCGGCCTTCGGCTCGACGACGCGTCCGCCCCAGAGATAGACGACGTGGCTCGTCTCGCGTATTGGCCGGTGCGACTGGTAGACGTGCAGAATGCCGGTCGACTCGTCGAGATCAAACGTCCCGGCGCGCTGCTTCCGCACGCGGTAGCCGAGCAGCTTCGCGGCCTTCGGTACCTCGGTCAGCCACATGCCCTCGCTCAGAATGTTCGGGCAGACGCGCACCGACGCCGCGAGCGCCGTCTCATAGCTGACGCCGCAGGCCAGTTCCAGCGCGGCGACGACGCAGTCGCCGTGGTCGCCGGATCGTGACGACCAGCGCAGGACGTCCGGAGGCGCCGTGACCTGACTCACTCGTGCCAGTGCCCGCAGTAAATGCAGACGCGCTCCTCGCCGCCCATGTCCCGGCCGCAGGCCTCGCAACGGTTCACCAGATCCTCCACGGCCGGCACCACCAGCACGGCCCGATCGTCACCGCCCGCCACTTCGACGCGTAGACGCCGATGCCGAAGCAGAGCCAGCAGCGCCTCACCGCAGGGTGAGTTCCCACTTCCCGTCGGCCTCGAGGACCGCGCGCGCCATCATCACGTCAGACCCGGCGTAGCCGGCGACCTCGCCGTAGGTGCCCCACGTCTCGAGGAAGCTCGTGCCGATCGCGCCGATGGTCTTCTGCAGCTTGACGCGCTGCCGGTCAGTGTCGCGGATCTCCTTCCAGTCCGGCAGCAGCACGGCCTGGTGCAGGTGGCCCATCAGGTAGAGCTGCGCGTCGCCCTGGCCCATGAACCGGTGCAGCACGTTCGTAACCGCCCCCTTCGACCGCGACGCGCCGACGCCGTGCCAGAGCGCGACCTTGAATGGCTGGTGCTTCCCGAACCGGATGTCGACGAACTGCCGCCCGTTCGAGTAGGGCACCTTCAGCAGCGTCGCGATCAGGATACCGAGGTCGCCGAAGCCGGGGATCGCGCGCCGCTCGTGGTTGCCGCCGACGTAGCCGAGGATGCGGTGCCGTGCCGGCGCCCAGACCTCGCAGAACTTGAACACCTGGCTTTGCGGGTCCGCGATCTGGTCGAACGCGCGGCCGGGCGACCACATAGCCCAGGCGTCGACGTTGTCGCCGGTCCAGAGCATGAACCGGTTCGGCTCCTTCAGGATCCAGTCGCGGTACTCGATGACGCGGTCGTACTTGCAGTGCACGTGGCCGAACTGAACGTCCGTCACCTGCAGCAGCTCGACGTGGTCGAACTTCTTCGCCGGCAAATCCCAGGCGACGTACTTCGCCTGCTCGCCGTAGAGCATCCCGCTCGTCATGCGGTGCTCGTTGCGCGGCATCGACGCCGCGAGCTTGTCCATATAGGACGTCGTCGACTGGATCAGATCCTCGAAGCAGAGATTCTTAGCCGGCGCCTGTAGCTCCGACTTCGCCATCTATGATGCTCCCGCGTTAGCGGCTTGTCGCGGTACCGCTTATCGCGCGCGCGGTTTTTTGCGCTCGCGTAGTACCGCGCCATGCCGGGCCGCGCCTTGCGGCATTTACGGCAGAACGACAGCCCCTGGCCGACCCAGATGTATCTCGGCACAGGCTTCCCGCACTCCCGACACGCCTTCCTGACGCCGTCCGTCCATCGCTGCGCGCGCGCCCGGACCGCACGCGCATACCTGCATGGCTGGCAGGTAAGTCGATGTCGCCGGCTCGTGACGCGCCCGCAATGGACGCACGCTCGCGCGACCTTCACGGCTCGAAGACGCTGACCTGCACCTTCTTCCCGACGAGCGCCTTCAGGTTCGGGTAGAGCGGGCTGCGGATCGGAGTCGCGAGAATCAGGTCCTTCGCGCCGACGTCCTCGGCGTTGACCAGCTCGAAATAGCCGCCCTCGGCGTCGGCGCCGCCGAGATGCCCGACCACGTGGACGCCGCCGTCGGCCGTTACGCCCTTCGGCGTAACGGTTACGCCGATCAGCGTAGCGAGCAGGGCGCGGCGCGTGACGTTCATCGTCTGCTCCTCAGTGCCGGGTGCGACTTGTTCGTGGGCGCCCACGCGACGACCTTCCCGGTGTCGCCGATCCGGTAGGCGATCCAGCACAGGCCGCAGACGACCCACCCGTAGTCGAGCCGCTCGTGGGCGCCTCGGTGCCCGCAGGACGGGCACGCGTGCTGCGGCACGGCCTACGTCTCGCCCTTGCCGTTTGCGCGCTCCTCGCGGTAGAGCCACCAGTTCTTCCGCCGGCGCGCGCGGATGGTCCGCGTCGCGGCGCGCTGCGACGGGATCGGGCTCGGCGTGTGCGTGCACCAGTCGCTGCGCTCGACGGCGACCACGACGGCGCCGCGCGCGAGCGCGACCGCGACGCAGTCCTGCCCGTCGGCGGTCGTCTCGATGCACGACGGTGACGCCTCGTCGCCGTCGTTGTAGAGCGGGTTCGGCGTGTCAGGCCACAGGACGAGCGCGTAGCGCGCGTCGTCCCGGCGCGGCGCGTCTGCTGCTGCCATCTACCGCCTCCGTCTGTAGCACCTGCCCCTCGGCAGGCGCGCCCACCGTCGCCGCGTCACCTACTTCGACGTCTCCAGCGTCCGCTCGATGCGGTCGAGGCGCGGCAGGATGCGCTGCGTCACGGCGGCCGCGAACTCGGACCGCGTCACGGTGTTGTTGATGCGGTCGTCGAGCACGCTCGTCGTCCGGCGTAGCGTGTCCGTCTGCACCATCAGTTCGTCGACGGTCGCGTTCTGCGACAGGAGCAGCTCACCCTGCTGCTGCACCAGCGTCGACATCGACTGCATCTGGTGCGACAGATGCGCCTGCTGCTGCGTGACCGCCTTCTCGCGCACGGCGAGCGAGTCGAGCTGCGAGCGGACGTTCCGCACCTCGCCGCCAAGCTGGTAGACGAGCAGGAACGTCAGCATCACGCGCTCGGGCGTCACGATGCGCTTGATGTATTCGAGCGCCGTGTCGCCGTTCTTCTTCAGGCCGTGTATAGCGGCCAGCTCCTCGCGAATCGTGGCGCGCAATCTCGATGTCGTTGCGTCGTCGTCATCGCGCTTCATGCCGGGACCTCCCCATCAGAATCGGCTTATCCGAACGACGGCCAGTGGATCGTCTTGTAGCAGGCGGCGTGACGCGGCTTGAAGTACCAGTTCGCGCTATTCACTGGCACGTTGAGCGCGAGCGTCACGAGGATGTCGCTGGTGAAGTTCGTCGGCGTGAAGACGATGAACCCCTGCCCTGAGTCGAAGCGCTGGGTGTTAGTGATCAGGTCGTCCGGTGAGCCGGTCTGATGGTCCGTCCCCTCGGACCATCCGGTCGTCGGGACGTAGACGCTGCTCCCGCCGCGGAACATCGGGACGTGACCGAAGTTGCGGAACTCGGTCGCGCTGTCCGTCCACGTGTTCGGCCCGCCGATCGTAGTCAGCGCGGCGCCGGTGAACGACAGGCGGATCGTCGTGTCCTGCGGGCTGCCGGTGTTGTTCTTCCGCAGGGCGATAATTCTGGCGATCACGACCTCCCCGTCGCGCCACGTGCCGCCAGGCACCGTGAACGAGCAGAATGTCTGGTCGCCGGTCATGCTAATCAGGTCGGCGAGCGTTGGCGTGAACATGGCGTCGTACTGACCGGCCGGGACGGCGACGCCGTTCCAGAAGACCACGTCGGCCGGCGTCGGCCCTGTGCGCGAGATCGCCATACTGTCTCCTTCTCCCTAGCTACGGAGTCGCGTATTCGACCGGCGTCACACGGAACGCGACGACCGCGCCGGTGCTCGCCTTCGCCTGAATGAAGTCGCCTGGCTCGAGGATGAACGGTTCGAGCACGTCGCCCATGAACAGCGTGTCGCCGGCCCGCAGGCTGCCGGTGAAGATGTTGTAGCGGTTCGCCTGCGCCTGCCCGGACGGGATCACCGCGATTTCCACGTCGACGGCGGCCGTGTGCGTGTTGCACGCGAGCACGATCGCGTTCGAGTGCTGGACATTCGACGCCGGGCACGTGTAGTAGGTCGCGAACGACGTCGTCAGCGCGTCGCCGTCGTCGACGATGCACGTGACGCCGGCCGGGTGCCCGGTCCACTCCTCGTAGTCGATGCGCAGGCTGAGGTCCGTGCCGCTCGCGTCGGACGAGATCGACCGAACGGTGTCGCTCGGGTCTATAAAGAACGGTCCCGACAGGCTGACCGTCTCCTTCAGGTAGAGCGTCCCGAAGTAGATGGCGTTCGCGGCCTGGCGTGACCCGCCGTTCGGCACGAGGTGCACGCGGGCGGTGTTCGATCCGGCCTCGTGGTTGGTAATCGTGATGTTCTTGATTACCGAGACGGAGATGCCTGACCCTGCTGTGTAGTGCGTCGCCTCGCCGGTCGTGACGTAGTTGCCGTCTGCCGGCGCGGCCGAGGCCGTGACGCTGCCGCCGTTCGCGATGTCGAACACCGGCATCAGCAGGCGGAGCGGCCCCCACTCGCGGTTGCGGCGCTTCTCGGTGTGGTTGTCGCCGGTTGCCCATCCAGCCATCAGGCGGCACTCCATGTAAGCGTCCAGACGAACAGAACGGCGATGCCTGACGTCTTGACGATAGGGTCGAGCAGGACGCGCGCGTGCATCGTGCCTGAGACCGCGGCATCGAACAGCCCGGCCTCGCTGAGCGTGTAGCCGTTCGCGGTCACTGACGTCAGGAAGTACTTGTATTCGACGGAGGCGGTGCTCTTCGATTTCGTCGCGAACACGTCGCGCCAGATCTCGTTGACGAGCGACGTATCGCCGTCCGCGACGGCGGTGTTCCCGGTCCCGAGCGCGAACCGAATCGGCGGCGAGATCGTGCCGTCGTAGACGGCGTCTCTGATCTGGTTCCGCCCGGTCGTAACGACGCGGTTCGCGACGCGCTGGTGGCGCAGCAGCGCGCCGGTCGCGGCGTCGAGTACGAAGACGTCGACCTCTCCCCTCGCTGCCGTCACGGCGTCACTCCTGTCTCGCTGAGGCCGACCAGCGCGAAGCCGACGCGCGTCTCCTTGGCGTACGTCGCGGCGTCGGTCACGATCGCCTCGGCGGCGGCGACGTCGTCCCTATGCATACGCAGCATTTGGAGCAGCTCGTTGTCGGTCGACACGCTCTGCCGCCTGAGCGCCATCAGCTTCTGGTAGAACGCGATCCATCCGCCGACGGCGTCACCGTCGATGACGGTCGCCGTGTAGCGCAGGAACTGCGCGTCCACGTCGCGCGCGCGTACGGCCTGGATCAGGTAGTAGCCGGAGACGTTGTGCTTCGTCGCGTCGATGCGCAGCAGATAGCCGGACCTGAGCCCGCGCATGTCGGTCTCGACAGTGATCGTCTGCTGAATGCGGCCCTCGCGCCGCAGCTTGGCGAGCGCGGCGTCGAAGGCCGTGTCGGCGTCGTCGATCTCCGGGATGTCCTCGATGGTCTCGTAGAGCCCGGACCCGCCCTCGACGGCGGCGCGCGCGGCGACCTCGACGTCGTCCTGCGCCTGGACCAGCACGGGATAGAGCCCGCGGAACACGACCACGAGCGCGTCGGTGACGGAGATCGGCGCCGCGGCACGGCGCTGCGAGATCTCGTTCGAGTCCTTGTTCCAGTACCAGTCGAACGCCGTCTCGTCCTCGACGTTCCTGATGCCGACCGTCTGCGGGCTCCCGTTGAGCGTCACCGTCGGCTCGGTGCCGATCGGAAGGCTGACCGTGAACGTCTGCAGCGTGCCGTCGCCCTCGAACGACTCGGTCAGCGGGTCGGTTAGGTCCTTGCCTGCGCGAACGTAGTGACGGTTCCGGTAGCGCGACCGCGACGTCTTGACCGTAAGCTTACGCGCCGTCGAGTTGTCCAGCGTGACATCGAACGGCGAGTAGAGCGAGTCGCGCGGAACAAAGTAGAACTTCTTGTCGTAGTCGATCCACCAGGCGTAGCCGGTGTCCTCGCTCAGCTGGTTCAGGCACTCGGCCGCCGTGACGTAGTTGAACGTCTTCCGCGTGAACGTCGGGCCGTCCGACGAGATCGACTCGACCGTCACGCCGTCCTGCGCCAGGTACGACGACACAATGTCGCTCGCGATGGCGGTGAACGTCTGGTTGTCGTACGACTCGGCGACGATGTGCCGGTCGGCGACCTGGTTGTAGTCGACGGCCGTGACGCGGACGAACATCGGCGCCTGGTCCTGCGCCATGTAGGACGACTCCTCTGGCTCTTCGATCGTGCCGGCGAACAGTCGCGTGACGCCATCCTGGTCGTAGAGCACGACGTCCTCGCCGACGTCAGGGTGCAGCGTGCCGAGCCTGTCGTAGAGCGTGAACGTCAGCGTGTTCCGCGCGTTCATGTCGTCGGTCAGCGACAGCGAGTTCTTCTGGACCTTCCGCGTCTGCTCGACGCCGCCAATTGTCAGCCGGATCGGGCCGACCGACGGCGACACGGTGCCGCCAAGGATCGATACGATCGGCACGCGGCCGGTCGTCGTGACCGCGCCGACCTGCAGCTGCCGCTTCACCGTGACCGCGAGCAGCCCCTGCGCGCCTGAGACGACGAGCGCGCCAGCGGGGATAGCGATCTGCCGCAGGTTTGTCGAGACGACCGGCGCGTGGCCGGAGAACGCGACAGCTCCGGCGCTCGCGTTAGAGAACGCGACGCCGACGTATGTGCCGGCGAGCGCGACCGAGCCGACTTGGAGCGTGATCGACGGCATCTGCTACGGCCTGACGCCCATCTTCGCCAGCACGTCCGGCAGGTTCTCCGCGACGACGCGCGCGACCTCGCGTCCGTCCAGGTAGACCGGGACCTCGATCCGCGCCACGCCGCCGCCGGTCGACTCGCCCTCGGTCATGACGCGCTCCTTGCCGTGGAGCCGCACGGTCTGACCGGCGCCGAAGTCGACGAACTTCCCGTGCGTGCCGCCCGCGTAGCCGGGGATTCCGAGGGCCGACCCGATGCGGTGCTCGTCGCCAGGGTTGTCGCGGAGGAACTCGGCGATGCGGTCCTCGTCGCTGCGGTTGTCGCCGTGGCTCGGACCGCTTATGCCGCCCATGTTCTCGATCGCGTCGGCCAGGTCGTCGACCGCGTCCATGGTGTTCTCGACCTCGTTGCGCAGCTGGTCGAAGAACTCCGTGACGTTGCTGACCGCGATGTCCGATCGCGACTCGAACTCCTCGACCTGGTCGCCGGCGTCGCCGAAGACGCGCTCAAGGACGTCTGCGACGCGCTCCATCGCGGCCGCCAGGCGCTCCTGTGCGCGCTGCGCCTTCTCGCTCGCGGCGCGGTGCGCCTCGCCGACAATGCCCGCGTTCTTCGCCTGCTCGATCAGCTCCATGGTCGCCGCGTCGACTTCGAGACCGAAGTCCTCCATCAGCTCCCAGACGGTCTGCAGCGTCGGCTGCATCAGCGCCAGCGCCTCCTCGGCCGTCGCGCCGTTTTGCACGAGCGCGTCGAATGCCTGACGGATCTGCCCAGTCAGGCCAGCGAACATCTCCTGGCTCAGGAGGCCCGTGTTGTTCAGCCCGATCAGCGCGTCGTTAAGGCCGGCGACGCTCTCGAGAATCGGCCCGGTGATCTCGCCTGCCGCCAGCTCGGCGAGGCGCGCGATCTTGTCGAACGCCGCGCCGCCACTCAGGCCGGTCGCCTCGAGCTGCGCGCGCAGGTCGTCGACCGCCGGCGCGATGGCCCGAAGCGCGTCGGCGAATCCCATGCCGCGCTCGACCATTATGGCGAAGGTCGCCGCGATCGCGTTGCCGAACGCCATCGCAGAGGCCGCGTTCGTCACGCCGGCGCCGCCGATGATGCTGCGCTGCTTGTCGATCTCGGCGGTCAGCTCGCGGACCTTGTCGATCGCGTCGTCGTACTCGTCCGACCCGACGCCGAACCGCTGGCGCGCCTCGTTCAGCGCCTCTTGCGCCTTGCGCAGGTCGTCGGTCCGGTCCTTGAGCGTTCGCGTCGCGTCGGCGCCGGCCTTCAGCGCGGCCGCGAGCCCGCCAGACGCGCGGTTCGCCTGGCCGAGGAAGAACTCGTTAATGGCCTCCGTGGCCGGACCCATTCGCTCGAGCGTCGTTAGCATGTCGCGGAACTCCGCGGTCACGAGCCCGCCAGACTTGGCGACCTCGTCGAGCGCGGACGGCAGCACGTCCTCAAAGAACGCCGTCAGCCGCTTCTGCTCCTCGAACGCGACGTTGATCTCGTCGATGACCTTCCTGACCGCGTCGGCGCCCTGCTTCTCGGCGCGCCACAGGCGCTCCGCAATCGCGTTCGCGTCTGCGGCCGTCCGGCCGACGGCGAGGTAGGCGTCGCGGATCGCGATCAGCGACATCTTCCACCGATCGTTCCCGGCCTCGGTGCGCTGGCTGTCGTTAAGGCCATCCTCGAGGCCCTTGCGAAACTGGTCGGCCAGCTTGCGCCCAGCCTTCTCCGCCTCGCTGACGCCGCCGAACAAGCCGCCGAAGATCTTCTTGACGCCAGAGACGATCGCGCCGGCGAACTGCGACAGAAACTCGCCGATGACCGGGACCATCTTCAGCAGGTTCGACGTGACCTTCGTCGCGAACGACTGAATCGCCCCGCCGACACCGCCACCGCCCTCGAACGCGCGCATAAAGATGTCGTTCAGACTGCCGAGGTTCGACTGAAAAATGCCCTTGACCTGCTGCCACATGCCCGGCGGCGCGATAGTCTCCGGCGTCGCGTCGCCAATCTCGCGCATGACATCCAGCCACTGCTCCTGCGCGGCGCGCGCGCCGGCCATCGACTGCAGGCGGATATTTTTGACGTCGAAGAAGACCGGTGGCGGCGGCATGTGGCTGAGCGAGTCGAGCGTCGGGCCGATCTCCTTCAGCGTCTTCAGGAACAGCGTGAGTTCGGTCTCCGCCTTGTCGGCCGCCATCTGCGTCAGGCCGAGCGCGTTCGCGTGGAGGCGCTCTGCGCGCTCGACCTGCGGCAGCTCGAAGCGCAGCGCCTGGTACTTCAGGAGCAGGTTCTCGGCGGTCGGGCCGGCGAGCTTCAGCTTCTCGATCGCCGCGTCGAGCGCGTCGGCGTAGGCCAGCTGCTCGTCGCGCGTCAGCTGCGTAATGCCGCCGACGCTCTCGACGGCCGAGACGTAGTCCGCCGCCGCCTTCTTGATGTCCTTGCCGAGCGAGTCGGCGAGCTTCTGGGCCTCCTCGTTCAGCTTGACGAGCTTCACGCCCTCGGTCGCCTTCTTCACGTCGCGCAGGCCGCCGGCGACGACGCCGCTCAGCGTCACGCCGAGCTTCGCGCCCTGGTCGGCGAGCGCCTTCGCGCGCGTGTAGAAGGAGTTGAACTGCTCGGCGGTCGGGCGGACCGAATCGGTCAGGTGGTTGAACTCGGCGGTCAGCTGCGCGACCTGGCGGTCCAGCTGCATCGCGACCCACTGCTTGTTGACCTCCTCGGCGGTGCCCTGCAGCATGCTCGACATGCCGTGGACGCTCGACGTCACCTTATTCGTCGTGCTCACGACGGCGGTCCCGAACTCGCCGACCGCGAAGGCGCCAGACTCGGCCCACTTGTCGATGTCGGACTGGCTCATCGTGAACAGGCCGTGGAGGCCGTAGGCCGCGGCGGCGAGCGGCGCGATCAGGAAGCCGAGCGCGGTCACGAGCGTGCCGACGCCGACTGAGGCTGTCGCCGCGGCCGTGCCGACGGCGGTCGTCGCTGCGCTAGTCGCGGCCATGGCGCCGCTCAGCGGCAGGAGCATCTGCGACCCGGACGCCGCCATGAAGTTGAACGCGAGCTGCTCACCAGCGGCAAACTTAAGCGCCTTCGCGAGTCCGTCCTGCGCGATCGCGGCGGCGCCAGCGGCGATGGCGTTCGCGCCGAGCGCGCGGCTGCTGAGCCCGGCGGCGCCGGCCTGCACGGTGAACGCGCCAGCGACCGCGCCGATGACTTTCGTCACGCCGCCGGCGATGGCCATCAGGTTCCCGAGCAGGTAGGTGAGCGGACCCAGCGCCGCCACGAGCGCGAGGAACGCGACCGCGGCCGTCTGCACGCCAGGCGGCAGCGTCGAGAACCACGAGACGACCCGCGACAGCCAGTCGACGAGAGCCGAGACGTGCGGGATGACGTCGCGGAAGACCGGCGCGATCGCGTCGCCGAACTGGATGGCGAGCGCCTGCGCCTTCGCCATCGCCTGGTTCCACGAGAACGCGATCGTCTTCGACGTCTCCTTGAACGCCTCGTCGGCCTCGTTGCTCGCGCCGGAGATGCTCCGCAGGACCTCGGCGTAGGCCTCGCCCTGCGCGCCGGCCGTGCCCATGACGCCGGCGAGGGCGCGGACGTTGCCGAACACCTTCGCCATCGCGTCCTCGTTGCCCCTGAACGCGACGACGAGGTCGCCGAGGGCGGCCTGCAGGCCCTTCTCCTTGACCGACGCGCGCAGCTCGTCGACGGACGTGCCGACCTTGAGCAGCTCCTCGGCGGCCTCCTTTGACGGGTCGGCGAGCGTGCCCAGGATGCCGCGCAGCGCGGTTGCGGCCTCGGACGCGTTGACGCCGAGGCGCGTGAACGTGGCCATTGACGCCAGGACCTCGTCGAAGGACACGCCGACCTGCGACGCGATGCCGACCACGCGGCCGAGCGTCCCGGCGAACTCCGTCGCCTCGGCGCCGCCTTCCTTGACGGCGACGAACAGCTTGTTGGTGGCCTCCTCGGCGGTGATGTTCTCGATGCCGTAGGCCTTGATGGCGGACGTGACCGCACGGGCGACGTCCTTCGTGTCGCCGAGGCCGATCGCCGACGCCTTCGCGGCGGCCGTCAGGACGGCGACCGCATCGGCGCCCTTGAGTCCGGTCGACGCGACGACGAGCAGCGCCTCGGAGAGCGGCGTCGGGCCGATGCCGACCGTCGGCGCGAGGTCGAGGATCTCCTGCCGCATGTCGGCGATGCCGTCGATGCCGATGTTCGTGATCGTGCCGACCTTCGTCATCGCGCTCTCGAAGTCGGCCGAGAACTTCAGCGCGGCGCCAGCGCCGGCGACAAGTGGCGCCGTGATGCCGACGGTCATGGCGGAGCCCAGCTCACGCACCTCGGTGCCGGTCCGGCGCATGGTCGAGCCGAGCTGGACTATGTCGTCGGAGACGCGCTTCAGCGTCGGCGTGAGTTCGTCACGCAGCCTGAGGACTGCCTCGATGGTGCCGATGGAGATCGCCATCTATGCCTTCTTGTGCCCCAGTCTGATATTCGGGTTGCGCTCCACGAACAGCGCCGTCGCGTTCGCCTCGACCGCCTGCAGCACCGGCCTCATCTCGACGCCGTTGTAGTAGCGCTCGAGCGCCTTCTCCCGCTTCTCCCCGGCTGGCGTCTCGTAGGCGTCCTTGCAGCGCGCGTACTCGCGCACGTCGAGCACGGCGAGCGCGATGTGCGACGGGTCGTCCTCCAGCTCGCGCACGGCGACCGACGGCAGGCATCCGAAGTCCTCGCAGACGCGCGATACCAGCATCAGCCAGCGCGCCTCGCCGGGCGCCTTCGGGTCCGTCGCGTCGTCTAGGAGCCGGTGGACGCCCCTGAGTATTCCCCCCGCTGCGCCTCGGCGACCTCCTTCTCCGGAACCGAGAGGTCGATGATGGCGCGGAAGATCTCGTCGGCCGCCGCCGTCTCGAGATCGCCGACCGTGTCCGGCGTGACCTTCTCCGGCGCCGTCCACGAACGGATGCCGGCGAGCAGGACCTTCTCGCGGTCGTAGCCCTTGTAGCGGTCGCCCGGCTTCGCGGCCTCATCCTTCGCGGTCTCGCCCATCTCCCTGAACGCGCGCATCATCTCAGGCCCGACGGCGCGCGCGGTCGCAAGCTGGTTCTCGGTGTTCGCCTCGGACGCCTCGCGCAGCTTCTTCCACGACAGCTTCGCGATCGTGACGACGACGTCGCCGACCTGCACGGTGCCCGTGATCCTTGACGCAAACATGATCGCTCTCCCCTAACCGCGAGACCGGCGCCAACCGCCCTATTGCGGAGGCGCCGAGTCCCTGCGCTAACTACAGCTGGCCCCAGGCGCCGTTCGCGACGAAGCTCGCCGAGACCTCGACGCCCGCGTCGTTCGCGGTGCTGACCGTGAAGTCGACCCACGCCGGGCCGTACCAGTACTTCGTCGGCGCGTCGCTCGACGGGTAGAGATAGAGCTTGCAGCCGTCGGCCGAGCGCGACGCGTCGTAGAGGTCGTCCGACGCCGAGTCCCACCAGCCGGCCAGATCGCCCGTGGCGTCAGGCAGACCCTGAACGTACTGCTTGTTCGAATCCCCGAACGCCGTGACGTCGATCTTGTCCGTCGGCGAGTTCAGCGACCACGACCGCAGACCGACCGCGGCGATGGCGTTGCCACTGCCGCTGGTCGAGATGTAGACGACGCCCTTCTTCCCGTGATAACGAGCCATGTGTGCACTCCTCGCGGCGCGTTCTAGACCGCTGCCGCGTGTGCTGCCTGGCCTGCCCCGATGCCCACGGCCTGCAGATCCGACTCGATGCGTGCGGCACGTGCGTGCCACGTGTGCCCCGCCACGGCCTTCGGCAGTTGCGCCTTGACGCGCTCGCGTCCGGCGTCGTCGGTCAGCCACCTGTCGAGCAGTGGCCTGATCTCGGACGCGTGCGAGAACGTCGGCACGAGGTCGCCGAACGTCTCCGTGACTTCCGCTCTGTAGTCGCTCACCGTGAAGCACCCGGTCGCCGCGAGTTCGTAGGCGCGAGGGTTCAGGCTCTCCGCGTGGTCGACGCGCGGCGCGTCCTTGCCGAACCCCTTCGACGACCGGTAGAGGTTCAGGCCGATCTTCGCCTTCCGGTAGAGGGCCGCCGCGAACTTGTTCTCGACGTAGCTCCCGCGCAGGTACTGCCTCAGGTGGCTCCGCGATCCCATCAGGTCCCACGAGCCGTAGATCCCGAGGTCGATGCCGGTCCAGTCGACGGCCGCCAGCGTCTCGAGCCGCTCGGCGAACCCGGTCCCGACGAAGACGACGTCGTGCGCCGGGACCTCGCCCTCGTCGACGTCAGGGTCCGCCGTGTGCACCTCGGGCGCCCACGCGTGCGGCATGTAGCTGACGCCGAGCGTGCGCGCGCTCAGCCGCTCGTTCGTCCACGTCAGGTCGGCGAGGTCGACGACGCGCGCCTGCCGCTCGTCGTCGTAGGGCGACTCGGTTAGTAATACCGCGACCTTCAGCCCGGCGCGGCGCAGGAGCACGAAGATGTCCGGGTGCAGATACATCCCGCTGACGACGAACACGACGTCCGGCTGCAGCCGCAGCGCGCGCGCGATCAGCTCCTCGCCGGCCATGTAGAGGATGTCGGCCGCCTGCGGCTTCAGCTCGTCCTGCTTCCCGCCCTTCCGCCAGTTGTAGGTCAGCCACGCGCCGGCCCGCTCGATGCGCGCGTCGAGCGCGTATTCGTAGATCTCGTGACCGCGCGGCTTGAGCCCGGCGAGCAGGCCGTTGTAGACGTCTGCCGTCGACATCGACGCGCCCGGATGCACCAGCAGGATTCTCACGCCTTATCCCTCAGCTTGATGACGCACTCGCGACCGTGGAGCGCCACGACGACCTTCTCGCCGAAGTCCGTCCACTCCGGCTTCCACTCGTCCGGCGGCGCGCAGAAGATGCACTTCCCGGTCGCCGTGGTATTGCCCGGCCCGCAGTGCCGCCGGCATTCCTTGCAGCGCATCACCGCAGCCATTCAGCCACGAACAGCCCGAGGGTCGCACCGAGAATGACGGCCAGCTGCCTGGCGATCTCCCTCATACGAACGCCGCGTGCGCGTAGTCCGCGAAGACCGGCGCGAGCTGCTGGTTGACGAGATGCAGTCGGCACATCACGCGGCACTGCGAGAAGTCCGTCCACTTGCCGGGGTGCCGCGCCCAGATCTCCGAGAACGGCTCCGTCGTCAGGTCGCCGAGCAGCGCGTCCCGCACGCCGCGCTTCTGCGGGCAGACCCACATGCGCCCGTCCGGCGTCACCGTCGCGCTCATCTTGATCCCGTGGCACGTGTCGTAGTCGCGCCCGGCCCAATCGCGGTAGGCCGCGAACCGTGGCGGGTCGCAGACGACGTCCTCTTCGGCCGCGAGCCACTCGAGCGTCGGCATCGCCTCGGTCACCCAGCGCCGGTCGTCGTCGCAGTCGGCCGGCCGGTCCGGCGACGTCCGGATCGCCGGACGGAAGGTCGCGTAGGTCGCGCGGAGTTCGCGCGCGAGGCGCAGCATCTCCGCCGCCCGGTGCCAGTTGCCGCCGTGGAGCAGGAACGAGACGCCGACCGCGCAGCCCGATCGCGGTTCGGCTACCAGGTGTCGGATCCCGGCGCAGGCCGCCTCGAACCGCTCCGCCGGGACGCCCTTCTCCCGGCCGTAGGTCTCGGCGTCCGGCGCGTCGAGACTGACGACGACCCAGTCGGCGCACCGGGCCAGGAGTGCCCCTGAGTCCGCCGTCAGCAGGCCGCCAAGGGTATACATGCCCTGCCGTAGGCCCTGGCTGGCCGTATACGCGACGATCTCGGCCCACTGCGGGTGCGTGGTCGGCTCCCCGCCGCCAGTCCAAATAACGCCTTCTACACCGCTGAGCTTGGCCTCGCGCAACGCCCGTCGGACCACGTGCCCGTCGGCGAGGTCGCCGCAGGCGTCGAACGCCATCGGCAGCCGCCGGTCCTTCGTGACCCACGGGCCGCGCGTGTGCGTGTGCGCGAAGTGGCAGTCCTGGCACCCGAGCACGCAGCGGTTCGAGAGATCCCACTCGAGCGTCACCGGCGCCGGCTTCGCCCCGACCTTCCAGGCGTGCAGGCGGTCAAGGTGCGCGAAGACCTTTGAGGGCGTGACGTAGCTCACCGGGACACCAGATCGATGCTGCCGGTCATCGGCACCTTCATGAACCCGTAGCGGTAGAGGCATCCCGGCCTCCCCGTCGCGCGCCAGACCGCGCGCCAGATCGCGGCTACCGGTCCAGGCTTGAAGTCCCAGAACGCCGTGACGATTCCCTTCATGGCCAGTCGGTCTCCGGTCGCCCGTTGCTCGCCGCGCCGTCCACCCAGAGGACGTCGCAGAACTCGTGGCGGTAGCCCGCGTCGTAGAGCACCTTCGCGTGATCGAAGTCGCCCTCGTAGCGCGCGCCGTAGTCGGCCGCGTGCCGCGCGAAGACGTCGGACCGCACGATGTAGCAGCACAGGTCGACCTCGGCGACCAGCGGCGGGCCGCCCTTGCCGACCTGGCACGTCGGATACTCGAACCCGTTCTTGACGGCCCGGACCACGATCACCTCAGGGAAGTCGTGCGCCTCGGCGAACGCCTTCACCTTCGCCACGACGTCGTCGGCCGCGAGATGGTCGTCGTCGGCGACGACGGCGACGTAGAGGCCGCGCAGCGCTGGCGCGTACCACTTGATCCGCCCGAACAGGCCCCACGCGATGCCGTGGCCGACGTGGTCCGGCACGATGACCTGCTCGACGTGCTCGCGCGCCGTCTGCCGCGCGACGCTCTCGATGTTCCTCACGAGCGCCTGCGGACGGCGGAACGTCGGCGTGTAGAGCGAGACGAACGGCGGCGCGGTCGGCAGCGGCACCGGCGGCCTCACGCGACCTGCTCCGCGAAGTAGTAGCTGTGCACGTGGTCGTCCCACTGGAAGTCGACCGGATGGCTGTGCACGTAGCCCGCCTCGCGCAGGTCGGCCTCGAACTCCTCGCGCACCGCCGTCCAGACCGCGACGTCGCCGGTCCCGTCGCCGATGATGATGTCGGCGATCAGCTCGTCCGCCTTTCGCGCGAACGCCGCCAGGTATGCCCTGCGCTCGTCGCGGCCCATGTGCGTGAAAACCGAGATGCACAGCACGGTCTGGAACTGGCCTGGCGGAAGGTCGTGCGACCCGGTCATCAGCATGGCCGGGATCTTCTTCCGCTCGCAGTACTCGATCGCCGACGGCGCGATGTCGGTCCCGACGTAGCTCGTGCAGACCTGCGCCGCGCGCCCGGTCCCGCAGCCGACGTCGAGCACATCCCGCAGCGGCAGCTCGATCACGAGCGCGGCCGCGATCTCCCGCAGGTCCGGCGCGTCGAGCAGGCGCCGTGCGCCGGTCATGTCCGGCACGTTGCGCCAGCCGCGATCCCAGTAGGCGGCGTCCACGTGCAGCGTCTTCTGTTCGCTCATGCGGTTGACGACAGCTCCTTCTCGACCGCGAAGTTAACCACCCACTCGACGCGCCGGTTGTCGTCCTTGCCCCTCGGGAACGGCGCCGCGAGAGGCGTCACCGACAGGAACCGCACCGACGACTGCGAGAACGCGCCCCAGTTCATCGCCGCCTGGTAGATGCGCTCGGCCGTCAGCCGCGGCCCGTCCGAGTCGTCCGCGAGGCCCCGGACGACGACCTGCACGTTCGGGTTCTCGACGGTCTGCCCGTCGAACGTCTGCGACGGCCCGGAGCCGCCGGTCTCGGTGACGACGATGACCTTGTCCGGCAGCGCCGGCACCGTGTTGCGGATCACCGTGTAGCCGGTCGTCAGGCCCTGCGCCGTCAGCCGCGCGCCGAACTCCGCGCTCAGCACCTAGAGCAGCCTCTCGAGCTGGATGCGCCGCGCGATGCGCGCCGCCATGTAGGGCCGCGACTCCATGATCACGCTCTCGAGATATTTGCTCTGTCCAACTCTATGGAACGCGTCCATATCCTCGTGCACCTTGACCGCGTAGGGCGCCGCCGGCCCGCCGAACCCGAGCGTCACCGAGATGTCGCCGCCGAACGACACGGTCGGGTCGTCGACGTGCCCGGTCGAGCGCAGCGCACCGGTCTTGACCGGCGTGCGCCGCTTCGCCTCGGTCATCTCGATCTGCGCCTCCTCGTAGAGGGCGCGCGCGACCTCGTTCGGGAAGCGCGACGCGAGCCTGTCGAGGCTGGCGCGGACCTTCGCGGTGTCGACCTCGACGCCACTATCCAAGCCACACCTCCGCGAAGTAGGAGCGCCCCGTCGTCGACTCCGCGTCGACGAGGCCCGTCACGTCGAGGATCGGCCCGGTCGTCCCGTCCGGGAGCACGATCTTGTCGCGCGGGTCGATCGGCTCGCGGCGGCCGGACGCGCCGTTCGCCGTCGGCAGCGCCAGGAACATCACCCGCGCGCGCGCGACGATCTCGTCCCCGTTCGGTTTCCGGACCAGCCGCTGCTTCATCTCGACGATCGCCTTCCGGCTGACGCCGCTGCCGTAGGTCGGCGCCGCGGTGTCGTTCTGCCCGGTCCAGGCGTAGTGCGTTACCGTCGCCTGCAGGTCCTTCGTGATCGTGTCGGCCGTCGCGACCGCGTTCCGGACGATGTTTGCCAGACCCATGGCTACCCCCTCTGGACGAGGACGCTGCCGCTACCCGAGCGCGACCGTATCGTGCCGTAGTGGCTCAGCATCGACTGCACCGCGTCCGGGATCGGCTTCGACGTCACGCTCTCCTTGAACTCGATGTCGACCGAGCCGGCCTTGACGCTCTTGATGCCCTGCGTCTCGGTGTCGCTGTCGGCCTCGCGGTTGCCGGCGAGCAGCTCGCGCGCGAGTTCGATCGTCCCGTTCGCGATCGCGGCCGGGATCTCGTCGCTCGCCAGCAGGCGCCCGTCCGGGTCGTAGGCGTCGATGCGCGGCCAGCGCAGCGCCTGCGTGTCGCTCGCGACCGTGCCGACCCAGTCGAACCACGTGTCGAGCATCCGCGTCGCCGTCACGAGCGCGCGGCCCTTCTCGTCCTCGCTGGCGTCCTCCCAGGACGTCATGTAGAGATGCGCCTCGTGGTAGGTGTCGCCGAGCGCGACGTCGGCGTAGCTGTTCGCCGTCGCGCCGCCGGGCGTGTCGTCGACGACGAGCGCCATTAGTTAAGCCACCCCTGCCCGCGGTCGGCGTTGACGCCGACGCTCTTGCCGCGCACGGCCGTCATCCGGCCCTGCGGCGGGATCGTCAGGATCTCGACGGTGTAGCTCCGGTCGAGCGCCTCCTCGCGGTCGACGCTGACGACCTGCACGAAGCAGTCGCCGCAGGCCGGGCAGATCATCGGATCGCCCGACTTCATCTCGCGCAGCGAGGCGACGTGCGCCTGCATCTGCTCGAGCGTCATCGACCGCACCAGCGCGAGGATGCCGGCGTCGACGTCCTCGCGGTTCGCCAGCGTCAACAGGTCCTGCACGCTGCACGGCTTGAAGGCGCGCGCCGCCTGCCCGGCCTTCTCGCCGAGCGAGACGGAGACGTCGAGCCGGAAGACCGGCTTCGAGCAGGCGTTGCAGAGCACGAGGCTCCCCTTCGGGTAGCGCTCGAACCCCCTCGCCGGCGTGTGGTCGATCGACTTCTTGAGGCTGTCGCGCATTTAGAAGTCCCCGTTCGGCGCGGCGTGCTTCTCGCGGTCAGCTTCGGCGGCCTCTGCCTCGGCGACCTTGTCCTTGATCGTGATGTCGAACTTCTCGCAGCCAGGGCACGACAGCTCGAGCAGCGTGACGCGCGCCTCGAGTTCCATGAACTTCCGCATGATCTCGTCCTGTGTCATCGTCATGGGTTCACCGGTAGTAGCGCGCGTCGCGCGGGTTCTTGCGCGCCGTCGGCCCGGCCTTCGCCGTGCGCGGGACCGGCTTGTCGTAGGTGCCCTTCCACGGGCTGCCCGCGTAGCAGCCGCCCTGCGATGCGGTGATCGCGTGCGCGCGCTGCGCGGCTTCCCTGCGACTCTCGAGTGAGGTCTTCGCCATCTAACTGACCCTCCTTAACCATCCACCCGGATGCATCGTCAGCAAGTAGCGCTCGCCGAGCAGGTCGCACTCGAACTCCGGGTGCTCCGGCAGCCACTCGTCGACCGCCGGCCCCGGCCCCGGCCCGCCGTTCCAGTCCTGCTCGACCGGCCGCCCGTTCAGGTTCGTGTCCTCGACGACGAGGACCTGCCCAGGCGTCACGAGGTCCGCGTAGGCGTGCAGCTCGTCGAGCACGTTCTGCTTGCTGTGGTCCGAGTCGAGCACGACCATCACGCGCGGGTGCGACGACGCGCACTCCCGGACCGCGGCGACGATGTCCGGCTGCACCGAGAACCCGCGCACGAACTGGATCTTCGGGTGCTTCGGCAGCGCGTCGTGCGGGTCGCAGTCGATCGAGATCACCGCGCCAGGCCCGCGCTTGTCGAGGCACCGCGCGTAGAACAGCGCCGAGCCGCCGAACGCCGTCCCGGTCTCGATGATCAGCGTCGGCCGCAGCTCCCAGATGATTTCCTGCATGACCCACATATCGATCGGGTTCTTCAGGACCGGCACGCCCTCGAACGACGTCATGCACCACGTCTGCAGGCTGTTGTAGAACGCCTTATGGAACGACGCGATCGCGTCGCCGTGCGCCTCGTAGTCGCCCCGGATGCCGTCGAGCACCTCGTCCTTCGTCCGCCGCGACGATGTCAGCTGCCTCACGCGCGATACTCCTTCAGGTTCTCGTATTCGCGCGGATCCGAGTAGCGACCACTGCCGGTCTCGTAGCACTCGTCGCAAACGCACATATCGGGCTCGATGTCGCCGAACCCGCGCGTCGTGTGATGCCACGGCGTCGCGTTCTGAGACCAGTAGGCGTAGAGCGGCCACCATCTGCCGAAGCACGTGAGCGGCAACCTGACGCACAAGTAGCCGCCGAACATCCTGACGTTGACCGCGAAGTGCATCGCGTTGCGGCCATAGACCGTAACCGGCCCGAACGTGATATGGCCGCCGATCCAGCGGTCGAAACTGTCAAGCCTCACGCCGCGTTCTCCCAGACGACCGGCACGCCGTCCGGCGTGTCCGTCCACGTGATCCGCCCGTGCTGCTGGAACTCGAACCACTGCTTCAGCGGGTAGCCCCTCTGCTCCGCGCGCGAGTAGTGGAAGCCGAACGCGGGCGCGCTCGTGTCGACGCCTGGCTGGTAGCCGAGCGCGGCCGCCCGCCGCAGGAACGCGACGTCCTCCGTGTGACTGTGGAACGCCGGTGTCCCGTCCGCCTTCAGCACCGGCGCGTCCTGCTGCGTCTCGAACCAGTTCGGGTTCCCGCGCGCGTCGGTCCCGAGGTCGGTCTCGTCGCGCAGGCGCCGGAACACGTCGGCCTGGATCAGCGTCATGCCCATGCCGTGCGCCCAGCAGTCGACGATCTCGCCAGGGAACCACTTCGTCTCGACGCCGTCCTCCATGAGCACGAGCGCCTGCGGCACCTGCGTCTTCGCGAAATAGAGCCCGCCGACGATCGGCCGCGCGTCCGAGAGCAGCTTCAGCAGCGACTCCGGGTGCAGGTAGACGTCGTCGTCGATGAAGAACACGTGCGAGCAGCGCTTCGTCGGGTCGCTCTTCTCGACGGCGAGCGCCTTCGCGACGATCTCGTTCCGCGCCAGGCCGACCTCCTGACCGAGAATGATGTACTGTCGGACGTCGCGGTTCATCGGGTGCCGCAGCATGCCGAACGCCCGCGTCGCCCAGAAGATGTCGACCGTGCCGTAGGTCGGGATGCCGATCGCGATAAACTCCTTCGGCCCCGACGACCGCCGGACGATCTCGATGCTGTCGCCTGCGCCGCGACTCATGCCGGCACCGCCTGCTTGAACGCCTCGGCGTATGGCTCGTGGTATTTCGGGTCGACGACGAACGATGCGATATGCCCGCACCAGAGGTCGGCGTCCAGGTATGGCTGAAACCCGGCCTCGCGCGCGGCCTCAAAGAACCACATGTCCTCGCTGCGCGACCGCTTTCCGTCAGGCCCGTCCTGGTAGCGGAACCAGTCGTCGCCGATCAGGTCACGAATACGTAGCAGCGCGCGCCGGGACACCAGCAGGCAGCCTGCGCCGGCTGCGTCGATTGGCAGCAGGCCGGTCACGTCCGGCTCGACCTTCTCGATCGCCTGGTAGTCGGTCGGACCGTCTCCCGTCTTTCGCATAGCGACGGAGAAGAACGGCGGCTTACGCATCGTGTAGCGTCCCGTCACGACGTCCTTGCCGTGCGCCAGCAGGCGATGCAGCGTGTCTGGCGGGTGCGACATGTCGACGTCAAGCAACAGCACCCATTCGCTGCGCGGGTCATCGTCGAGAATTAGCCGCAGCATCCGGTTCCGTGCGTGGTCGATCGGGAAGTCCTGCCCGTAGACGACGTTGACCTCCGTCACCTGCGGTCCGCCTGGCGCGTTCAGCGCGCCAGTGAGCAGCCCCTGCAGCATGCGCGTCCAGCCCATAACGAACGGCGGATACATCGCGAACCCGTTCGCCATGAGCAGGCCAATGGCGACGCGCACTAGCTCGCCCTCTCGGCCTTCGCCGGCTTCGGCGCCGGGATGCCGCGCAGCTTCTCCGGCAGCACGAACCCAGGCTCGTACCGGCGCCGGAGGCCCTCGACGGCGTCCGACCCGTAGAGCGCGACGTCCTCCTCGAGCTGCTTCGCCGCCTGCGTGACCAGTTCGGTCTGGCCCTCGGCGTAGCGCTTGTAGTTCCACGGCCCGCCGGTCTGGTGCTGGTCGAAGTCGTCGATCTTCGTGCCCGGCGGCAGCGTGCCCGCGCGCGCGGCCGTCCGCAGCGACTCCCGGTTCGCGAGCGTCACGTACTCGAACCCCTTCGAGCGCCAGCGGTTGTGCAGGCGGACCGGCAGCGGGCCGGTCAGGTCCCAGGTCGGCAGCCCGTTGACGTACTCACGCTGCGTCTCGCCGTAGGCGTCCTCGATGAAGCGCGGCCGCTTGTAGATGGCGTGGATGTCGATCTTGTCGTGGTCGATCCAGACGTCGCTGAACGGGACGAGCTTCAGACTCATACGCCTCCCTCGCGCTCGATCGGGACGGCCAGCCCGCCGGCCCACGGGTCCCCGCGTGATTGCGGGATGGTTAGCGCCTCGTGCGCGCCTGCTGAGCGGCTGCTCCAGCGTGCGCGCACGCCATGCCTCGCGAGACGAGCCGGGCGAACCCGGCCCGGCTTAGTTCGTGGTGTTGCTGTAGAAGAAAACGCCCGCGCCGCCGCGCCCGTTCGTGGTCGCCTGACCGCGGTACTCGATCTCGCCCCAGACGCCGGTCGCCACGAGCTGCGTCGCACGCAGGGACGCCTTCCGCTCCGCCTCGATCTGCGGCATCGAGCCCTTAACGCCGAGGCCGATCGCCGTCGGATGCATCACGCAGCCCGCGTAGACGGTCGAGGTCGAGACGGTCGCCGTCCGCACGTTGTTCGTCTCGAAGATGAGCACGCCGTAGATCGTGCCGACCGCGCCCGAGCTGATGATCTCCTGCCCCTGCGCGCCGAACACGTTCGCGTCATCGAACACCGGCAGGAGCGCCTGCCACTGCTTCGCGTGCAGCACCGCGACCCGCTGGTCGGTCGGGATGTTGTCGATGTTGAGCTGCGTCACCGCCGCGATGAACAGGGTCTGCGTGAGCGGCCCCGAGTTCGACCCGGTCGAGGAGTCGAACGCCGAGAACAGCGCGCAGATGTCCTGGTCCTGCAGGCGCTGGAGCGCCTCGCCCGCCGCACGGCCCGCGATCCCGCCCTCGCTGATCGCCTTCTGCGAGACCATGTTCGACGGCGACATCACGTCCTCGACGGTCGCGCCGACCGAGAGGTCCGTGATCTCGAAGCGGATCGCGTGCTCGCTGACGGACGCGTCGGCCGAGCCGGTCGTGTCGAGCGCGGAGTTCGTCGTGAAGTCCGACGCCTCCGAGATCGCCGCCGCGCTCACCTTGTCGTAGATCGGGAACCGCGCGACGAGGGTGTCCTCGCCCGTGATGTCCTTCACCGTGACGAAGCCGCTCACGCCCGGCCGCTCCGCGAAGTAGAGCTGCGAGCTGTTCCACGACGCGTTGCGCAGCATCTCCGTGAGCGTCGTCGTCGTGGTCTCGCCCGCGAACCCGACGATCGCGCGCCGCGGACCCGCCTTCGGCGTCCACCGCGTCATCGTCCTTGCCATGTGCCTTAGTCCCTTCCGTGCCGTACCGCCGCGGGCCTACTTGCCGCGGTTGCGGAGCTTCGCGAATCCCGGCGCGATCTGGAGGCCGCCTGACGCCGCCTGCGACTTGCGCACAGCGTCGCGGACCTTCTCGTCGCCGAAGTCGCTCGCCCGCAGCTTGGTCACGTCGATGTCGCCTGACGTGCCGTGGGACCCGCCGAAGCTACCAGCTCCGACCTTGCCGCTCCCGCGCAGGATCGCGTCCTTTTGCGGGTGGTTGTCGATCAGCTCCTCCATCGCCTTCGCGAACGCCATCGGCGCGCCCTTGTTGTCGAGGATTGTCGTGCCGGCGTTGTTCCGCACGATCACGCGGCGGACCGTCTTGCCGTTCTGGTCCAGCTTCTCGACGACGACGTTGCGCCGGAAGTACGTCTCGGCCACCTCGGGAAACCAGATCGTCTTGCCGGTCGGCCCGAACAGCGTCTGCGCCTGCGCGAACTCGCGGGCGATCATCTCGTTCTCGATGTCGCGCTCGAGCGCCTCGGCCTTGGCGAGCGCGTTCGCGGTCGCCTGCTTGTGGCCGTCGATCTCCTTCTCGTAGCGCGACGTCAGCTGGCCCTTCAGGGTCTCGAACTCGCCGGCCTTCATCGCGCGGTCCTGCTCGGCCTTCTCGGCCTGCGCCTCCAGCTCGGCCCAGCGCGCGCGCTGCTCGTCGCTCGGCTGCGCCTTCTTCGCTTCCTCGAGCGCCAGCTTCGCCTTCGCGGCCTCGGCCCTCGCCTGCTCGGCCTCGAACTTTAGCCGCTCGAGCGCCTCGTTCGCGTCCGGCTGTGGCGGCGGCGGGTCGTCGAACCCGATGACGGCCGCGCGATACCCGAGCCGTGGCGTCCATCGCGTGTGCGTCCTCATGCCTTCTGCTCCCCGCCCGGCTCGATGGCCGGACTGACTGACGTCTCGACGAACAGGTCCCAGAGCGGACCTTCCAGGATCGACTTGCGGAACTCGTAGACCTTCCTCGAGATCTCGGCCTGGCGCGCGAGTTGCGCCCGCAGCTCGTCGTTCTCGGTGGCGAGCTTGATGCGCTCGACCTCCAGCTCGTTGACGCGCGCCTGCGAGGCGTCGAGCCGGCCCTTGTACTTCGTGAACCGCGCACGCGCCTCGTCGGCGGCGATGCGCAGGTCCTTCGCCTGCGTCTCGGCGATGTCGAGCCGGATGCCGGCCTCGATCGCCATCTTTCGCCAGTCGCGCGGCTTCGGCAGGGTCGACGCCGCCGCGGCCGGCAGCACGACGCTCCCGACCGGTAGCTCGATGCGCGCGGTCTCGCTCACGCGGCCCTCCGTCTCCGTTCCACCGGCACCGACTCGATGCCGATCGCGCACCGGCAGTTCGGGTGCAGCGGCGGCCCGCTCACCTTGCCGAACCGCCCGCCGATGAAGTCGTTCCCGACCATTGCCGTCTTGCCGTCCATGCCCAGGCAGAACCGGCACAGCCGATCGTCGTCGGTCACGATCCAGACCTTGCGGCTGCGCGGCGACAGCAGCCCGCCCTTTACCGCCGCATCCCAGGACGCGAGCGTCCCGGCCGTCGAGGCCCGGACGACCTCGGTGCGCGCGATCATCAGCGCCCTCGAGCGGCGCAGGTGCTCGGCGTACTTCCGCGCGTCCGACAGCGCCTGCCGCCGCGACGCGCCGCTCGCAATCAGGTCGGCGCGGAGGCTCGCGACGGCCGTGGCCTGACGCTCGGTGAGACCGATCAGCGGGCGTATGAGCCGTGCCGCCTCCCGCGGGGGAATGCCCTCCGTGTAGGAGCGCGCCACGACTGCCCTGATCGACTCCCGCGTCTCCCGAGTCACGGCCGTCACCAGCCTTGCCCCGTTCTCGCGCGCGGCCCGCACCGCGTAGGCGTTCACGGCGTCGAACCGCATGACGGCGCTGACGCGCTCCGAGATCGCGACCTGCCACCCGGCCTTCGCGCCGGCGGTGACTAGCGCGTCGAGCGCCATGACGGTAGCCGCGAGCCTGGCGGGCAGCGAGCCGGCGAGGTCGTGGATCGCGAACACGTCACGCGTCCGGATGATCTGCTCGAGCGTCGACTCCGGCACGGCCTCCTGCAGCGCCTTCAGCGCCCGCTCGACCTGCGCCCTGACCTTCGGCTCCGCCGCGTCGACCAGCCGCCGCAGCTCGCGCTGCGTCACTCCTCGTCCTCAGGCGCCGACAGCTTCTCGGTCCGCATCAGGTCGGCCTCCGGGTCGCCGGTGTCGACGCCGCCGCGGTTCGCGATCTCCGCCTTGACCTCCTCCTGGCGCTCGAGGTCCTCGTCGATCATCCCGTCGATCTCCTCGTCGATCTCGGCCAGCTCCTCGGCGGTCATGTCCGGGTCGACGCGGCGCGCGGCGCGCTTCTTGATGCGCTTCGTCATCGTCGGGCCGAGGTCCATCTCGATGGCCTTCGCCCACGCGTCGAGGTCGTTGATCAGCGAGTCGAGAAAGAACTCGTCCGGGTACGTCGCCGTCGGCTCGGCCGCCTCGAACGCCGCCTGCGCGGCCTCGGGCGTCGCCTCGGTCCACGCGAACCAGGCGCGCGCCATCGCGGTCTCGGCGTTCGAGAGCGCGCGCGAGAGGCCCTGCAGCATCTCGTTCAGCTCGGCGTACTGCAGCCGGATCGCCTCGCCGCTCTCGGCCGCGAGCGAATCGCGGCGGAACCGCACGTGCGCGGCCCTGAACATCTCCTGCACGAGGTACGCGATGTTGTCCCGGATGGCGCCGGGGACGTTCATGTCCGGCGTCTTGTAGTCGATCTCGCCCTTGACGACGATCGCGCGCGCGGTGCCGACGACGCCCTGCACGTGGCCCTTCGCCTGCTCGACGTCGCCGTCCTTGTCGACGCTCACGGTCAGCAGCGAGAACGCCTGGTTGCGGAGAACCTCGTCCTCCTCGGACGCGCGGTTGAACAGCGCGCAGACGACGTTCGCGTTGCTCACCAGCGGCCGCCCGAGCATCAGGCTCGTGTGGCTCGCCTTCGGCCGCAGGACGACGAACGGCACCATGCCGAGGTTCGGCGTCCCGGCCGACAGCAGCTCGCCCTTCGCCGAGAACCGCGCCCAGCCCTCCTCGTCCCAGAGCAGCAGCTGGTCGGTCGGCTCCTCCGGGTCCGGCACCTCGTCGATCGGCAGCGGCGGCGACGCCTCGATCAGCTTCACGGCGGCGAGGCCCGTGCCGGCGAACCGCCAGTCGATGACCGAGATCGCCGTGAACAGGCTCGCGATCGGCCGCGCCGTCTCCTCGGCCCGCGACGGCCCGACCGGCTCGTCCGTCGTCTTGTCGACCAGCATGCCGGCGTGCCCGCCGACGAGCGAGAGGGCCGTGAACCGCTTCAGGAACTCGTTGACGTGCGTCCCGGTGCCGTCGACGTCCTCGAGCCACTCGTTGTAGCCCGTCGACTTCGAGTCGCGCTTGACGCCCTGCGTGAAGATGAACCGCACGTAGAGGTCGACGAGCGTCTCTAGGTAGTTGTGGTACCGGGCCATCTTCTTCCGCTCGTCGAACCCGGTCGCGGACTCGCGCGGATACGGCCAGAGGTAGGTCCCGTCCAGGAACCCGCCGCGCCCCTCGAAGGCGTCGAGCAGGACCTCCCATGACGGCTTGTTCGTCACGTAGTCCGGATGCTGCGCCGCGAGCGCGGTCGCACGGTCGTCGGCGTTCTTGCCGACGAGACGCGACGCGAACGCCGGGCGGCCGCGCGACGACGCCTCTTGGGCGGTGTCAGCCACGTGTTCTGTTGTCTTGGTTGTGTGCGGTCGCGGACGGACGAGCCGCCATCCGCGTACCCCTGCGTTCGATAGTAAACGCGAGGCGACGCGCGGATGATGAACTTGCGCTATAGCGCTATACCGCGTTACGCGGCGTTACTGCACGACTGCGGCACGCAGAGGCATGGATTAACCGGTTAATGGTGGGCCGTGCAGGACTCGAACCCGCGTCTCTTCGCTTAAAAGGCGAGACTCTGCCCGTTGAGTTAACGGCCCGATGCTGGTGCGCCCGCCCGGAATCGAACCGGGATCTCGCTGCTTAAGAGGCAGGACTCTAGCCTATTGAGTTACGAGCGCGCGGTTAGTAAAAGCTGGCCCTGACGGCAGGATTCGAACCCGCCTCTCCGCGTCTTCAGCGCGGCGCTCGTCCCACTGAGCTACGTCAGGCCGACGCGACGATTCTTTCAGCGGTTATCGTTGCCGCGCATGAACGCGGCGCGGCCTTCAGGCGTCAGCATTATCGTTGCCTCCGTATAGCCACCCGAGCCACGACTTCGGCGCCTTCTTGACGCCGACGACGACGCGCAGCGCCGCGCCTGGCGCGACCGGCTTGCGCCGCAGCGCCATGCCCGCCTCATCCGGCGTCCGCGCGCCCTTGCGGCGGTTGCAGTCGAAGCAGGCCGTGACGATGTTCGTCCAGTCCTTGCGCCCGCCCTGCGACTCCGGCACGACGTGGTCGAACGTCAGGTCGCCCTCGCCGCCGCAGTACTGGCACTCGTGGTTGTCCCGCGCGTAGATGTTCGCGCGCGTGAACGGCATCCGCTCGATCCGGCGGCGCGTGCGGACGAACCGCAGGAGCCGGACGATCGACGGCAGCTTGAACGAGAACGAGACCGCGCGCACGGTGACGTCGTGCTCGTCGATGATCTCGACCTTGCCCTGCGCCCAGAGCGTCATCGCCCGCTGCCACGGCACGACCGTGACGGGCTCGAAGGTCGCGTTCAGGAGAAGGGTCTGCGCGGTCATTTCTCGTCCTCTCTAGAGACTAGCGCGTAGAATGGCCCGACCTGATAGCGCCGCCAGTATTCAAAACGCCTACCGAGTTCGACGCGCCACGGACAGTTCCACATGAATCCGAGTCGCATTCAGCGCCACGCTACGGCGACGCAGTCGGTCCGGTGCGGCGTCGGCTCGTAGTCGGCGGCGACGGCGACGACATGGACGACTGGCGGCATCGGCGGCGCGTAGACGGTCGGCCCTGGCGGCCCAGGCAGGACCTCGTAGGCCGTGCGCGCCGGGACGGCGAGCATGCCGACCAGCGCGCCGACCAGCGCGCCGAGCGCGCAGGCGATCCAGCCGAACGTGTAGTCCTGCTGCCCCATCAAAACACCTTCCTCGGCATCTTCGTGAGCCACGCGTCAGTGACCGTCGGCGGCACCGGCGCGGTCGTACCGACGAACTGCCAGCCGACGGCGTCGCGGTAGCGGCGCATGATGCGGCCCTTCGCCGAGTCGAAGGCGCGCGCGTTGACGGTCTCGACGAGCCCGGTCGCCTTCCAGAGCACGCGGAACTTGTATCCGAGCAGCTGCTGGTTCATGCGGCCTCCGGCGAAAGTTGGCAGCGTGCCGGTTCTGACCCGGCTTCGGAATTATGCCGCACCCTGTGACCGAGCGCCTCAATGGCGACGTGCGGGTCGCCGCTTCGTAACGTGCGTGTCAGGCATCCACGCCGACGCTGCCGCGTCAATTATAGCGAAATGGTCGGGACGGACGGACTCGAACCGCCGATCTCCTGTTCCCAAAACAGGCGCCTATCCTCTCGGCCACGTCCCGGTAGATGGTGGGGAAGGCGGGATTCGAACCCGCGAAGTGCCCTGCTTCCGACGCAGGTGGCCTAAACCAGACTAGCCCACTTCCCCGAGTCGATGTAGCAGCGGACGCGCAGCGGCGTGACCATGCCGTCGGTCGTCAGCGCCTGCCGCCCGCGGTCGAACGCGCTCGCGCTCATGCCGGCGACGTCGTGCGCGGAGACGACGAACGCCCGGCCGTCCGGCGCGAAGAACTTCACGAACTCGACGCCGACGAGATACTTCCACGTGCCGCCCGGTGTGGTCAGTGTCCGCATCTCGTCCTCCTGGCTTGGTGACGTCGACGGGACTCGAACCCGCGAGCATCCGGTTGAAAGCCGGAGCAGGGATGCCTGCACCCTGAACGACGTCGCGATGGTAGGGCCAGCGGGAGTCGAACCCGCATTTCCTGATAGAGAGTCAGGCTGCCTGCCGTTAGCGGATGGCCCCGCAGTTGGTGAACGCGGAGGGATTCGAACCCCCGTTTGGACTGGGTGTAAACCAGTTGCAATCCGATTTTGCTACGCGTCCGTGGTCCACGCGGAAGGAGTCGAACCTTCACCTCGCGGTTATCAGCCGCGTGCTCCGCCTCCTGAGCTACGCGTGGTTACATCGTGAAGTCGATCGCGCGCCGGTAGTAAAGTTGGCTCACAGGGCGAGATTCGAACTCGCACCGTACCGGTTAACAGCCGGGCGTGCTACCTGTTGACACCACCTGTGAACGTGGTCGACGCGGTCGGATTCGAACCGATCGTCTGCCTCTTATAAGGAGGCTGCTCTGCCTCGTTGAGCTACGCGTCGATGGCCTCCGCGGCGGGACTCGAACCCGCATACCGGACCCGTTTAGGAGACGGGCGCGCTGTCCTTTGCGCTCACGCGGAGAGTTGGCTGCGACGGCTGGACTCGAACCAGCGTCACTCGGGTCAGAACCGAGCGTCCTGCCGTTGAACGACGTCGCAATATGGTCACGCCGGCAGGAATCGAACCTGCGTCCTCTCGCTTAGAAGGCGAGCGCGTCGATCCGTCTGCGCTACGGCGTGATGTGTCCGGCGCTCTGCCCTAAGCTACGCCCACGTCTGGGCGGCGGACTTGGATGAACCGCGTCTCCGGACTCTTGGTGCTCGCGGCCGGACTCGAACCGGCGACGGCCGGCTTCGGAGACCAGCGTCTGCAGTCCCGCAGCGCGAGCGGAGTTGGTGGATCTGGACGGAGTCGAACCGACACCTCCTGCTTGCAAGGCAGGCGTGCTCCCGTTACCACTACAGACCCGATGGACGTGCGCCGCGGAGTCGAACCGCGCTACGAGGGTTTGCAATCCTCTACATAACCGCCCTGTCCGCGCACGTTGGTGCGGCTGACCGGATTCGAACCGGCATCTCGACGTTGGCAACGTCGCGTCCTGCCCTTGGACGACAGCAGCGAATTGGTGCTCCCGGCAGGAGTCGAACCTGCCTGGCTGGCTTCGTAGACCTGCGTCCTCGGTCCGGAGGCGGGAGCGGATGCGACGACGCCGCGTTATGCCGCGGCGGCTCCTCGGTGATCGTCCGACGTCGCGTGGAGACTTGGTGCGGGCGACGCGATTTGAACGCGCATCACGAGTTTGGAAGACTCGGGTCCTGCCGTTGGACGACGCCAGCGAATTTATTCCCCTTAGGACTACCAGTTGACGCGTGGCCGGATGTTACCCGCATGCGACGTCAACTCGATACCTCGCCTAACCCCGACCGGGACTCGTCGGCAGCGTTTCTTGGCAAGGGCGGCCGGAGTCGAACCGGCTGCGGTCGGTTTTGGAGACCGATGCGCGCCCGCGCGCTCGCCCTTGCGTGTTGGGTTGACCGACGGGAATCGAACCCGCGTGCCGCGATTCACAGTCGCGTGCCTAGCCATTCGGCCACGGCCAACATGCCTCTACGTGTGCAGTTGTCAAAGAGCGTGGAGCCGCGTGTCGGAATCGAACCGACCACGCCGCGCCTACAATGCGCAGCTGCGCGTCAGCGCTCGCGGCGAACGTGAAGGACCGGGCGGGAATCGAACCCGCGACCTCTCGGATACCAGCCGAGTGCGCTACCGTCTGCGCCACCGACCCGCGAACTTTGGAGGACCGGGCGGCACTCGAAGCCGCAACCTCTCGCTTACGAGGCGAGTGCTCTACCACTTGAGCTACCGACCCTCGAGCATGGCGGAACCGACGGGCCTCGAACCCGCGATCTCCTGCGTGACAGGCAGGCGAGGACTCCTGCTCCTCCACGGCTCCGCGTAAAGTTTGGTTGCGGGGAGGGGACTCGAACCCCCAGCCTCCGGGTTATGAGCCCGGCGCTCTACCAATTGCGCTACCCCGCGACACCTACGATCTCGAGCCGCGCGACGGCTCGTCCTGCTTCTCTGGAGGTTCGAGGCGGCCTTGCCTCTATGTGGGGACGACGCGACCCGACCCTCCAGTGCTAGCGATTGACGCGATCGGCTTCTGGCCGGATCGCGGTCGCTGTGCACTGCCACGTGCCTCTCGGCATGGCGTGGAAGGTCGGTCTCGACATCGTGCTACCGATAATACGCGAAGTCGCGCGTGAAGTAAAACCTACGGCGCCATAACGGTGCCGGTCAGGTCGTGCCCGAGCGCGCGCCAGCCGTCCCAGTCCTTCGCGCCCCAGTAGCCCGTGAACTCGCCGTTCGGGTCGGTCCACATCCACATCCACGCGCCCGCCGGCACGGTGTAGGCGTTGGCGCGGAACCAGTTGCCCTTCCCGTTCAGCACGTAGTCGGCGTAGAAGGTCGGGAACAGCCCGCCGGTGCAGGCGGCGGCGTAGGAGAACGTCGCCGCATGCCCGGCCATCTGGCGGATGCGGTTGTCGTGCGCGTTGTTCCCCTTCAGATCCGGCGACCAGTGCCATCCCTGCGTCAGGATGCCGCAGTTGATGTAGTACTGGATCCCGAACTGCCCGTTGTCCGCGATGTCGTTGTCGTAGATGTCGAGGTCCCGCGACGACGAGACGAAGACGCCGCCTCCCGCGTTCCCGCGGCTGACGTTCCGGCGCATGACCGTCTCGACGCTGCCCTCAAGGTGGAAACCGGCACCGCCGTTGAACTCCGAGACGTTGTCCTCGAGAAGGCATCCCTTCCCGTTCCCGTCGTTCCACCAGCCGTGGCTGACGTTGTGGTGGAAGTGGTTGCCCCGTACGACGCACGGCGCGTTCGTGTCGAGCGCCTTCTGCAGCCCGTTCACGCCAACGCTCTGGTTCCTGGCGACCTCGTTGTGCTCGAACGTGAACGGCTTGTCGGGCATGAAGATGCTGTAGCCGCCCTCGCCGTTGTCGTTCAGCTTGTTCCAGCGGTAGACGACGCCGCTCGTCGTGACCGCGCCGACGCCGCGGTTCCCGGAGAAGTCGTTGTGCTCGAGCGTCCAGTCGTCCGGGCCGCCGGTGTTCGTCCAGACGCCGTTGATCGAGGCGTAGTCCGGCCACGCGAACACGCCGTGCCACGCGGATTTCCTGACGATGCAGTTGCGGATGGTGACGTAGTCGGCCGCGTTCGGGCCGATGGCAACAATGATCCCGGACTCGTGGACGTAGCCGGCCGGGTTCTCGAGGAACGCGCCGAACTCGCACGTCAGGAGTTGACCGGCGCGCGGCGTGATGTGTGTGACGACATGCACGCCGGCGCCGAGGCACACGCTGAGCGAGCCGTTGAGCGCCTGCTGGACGCTCTCGCCCGGCGCGACCCTCGCGGCGTCGGCCGGGCAGGCAATGTCCGGTGTCGGGCCGTAGCCTGACGTCGGCGGAGGCGGCGGCGTAGGCGGCGGCGGCGGAGGCGGAGGCGGAGGCGCAGCGTCGACGTGCACGGAGACCAGGACCGTGACGTGCACGCCGTTCGCCGAGACCGCGAACGACCCGGCGTAGTCGCCGGTCGGCAGCGGCGCGACCGAGACGGTCAGTGTGCCGCGGTTCGTGCCGGACATCGGCGTCACCGCGATCCATGAGGCCGACGGCGACCCGACGCTCCACTTGAGCGCGCCGCGCCCGACGCGCGCGACGTCGACGGTCTTCGGCTGGGCGGCCGTCCCGGCGACGGCGGCGAACGAGAGCGAGGTCGGCGACACGGACAGGGCGCTCTGCGCGCTGGCCGAGGCGGAGACGAGCAGGCAGAGGGTGAGCGCGAGAAGGCGGACAGGCATCGCGTTCCTCCTATGGTTCCGAGGGCGCGCGCGTCGCGTTGTCGCTCTGTGAGGGTGAGATTATTTTACGCTAGGTTTGGCGGAAGACCGGGGATTCGAACCCCGACGCGTGTTACCGCGGTCACTGCTTAGCGGGCAGGCACGATGCCGTTCTGTCAGTCTTCCGTCTTGGCTGCGCGCCGTGGACTCGAACCACGATCCGCCGATTCAAAGTCGGCTGTCCTGCCGTTGAACGAGCGCGCAATCTTGCTACTCGATGCGCTCCCAGCCGTGCGCGGTGCGCGCCTCGACGCGAATCTTCTCCGGCGTCATCTCCTCCTCGACGCGCTGCTCGAGCGTCTTGCCGGTCATTAGCTCGGACGTCACGCGACGATGCCAGGCCTTAAACACCCGGCTCGCGACCATGCGCCGCCACGCGAGCCGCTTGTTCGTGTGCTGGCTGCGCTCGTCGCGCGCCTCGCCGACGGCGCCGGACGCGCGGTGCACGATGCGCACGCCGCTCGCCGTCTTGTTCTGGTGCTGCCCGCCAGGCCCGCCAGAGGCGAACGTCTGGACGTCGCAGTCGTCGATCGCCACGGAGAACAGGAGTCGCTTCGTCATCGTTCACCACCCATTACAGTCGCCCTTATAGCCGCAGGCGAGGCAGCGGACGCAGCCCTTGACCTTCGCGAGCCGCTGCGTCTCGCCGCACCTGTCGCACATGTCGACGCGGCCGTCGTAGTCGACGAGCGCCTCGAGCGTCTTGCGGTGCTTCGCGAACATGCGCGCGCACGCCGCGTCGAACTCCTCGCGCGTCGCGTATCTGGTGCCTTTCATAATTTGGTGCCGGTGAGAGGATTCGAACCTCTATGGCCTTTCGGCCGCTGGAGTCTGAGTCCAGTGCGTCTACCTGTTTCACCACGCCGGCGAACTGGTGGGAGCGGATGGACTCGAACCATCGCAGGCCGAAGCCGTCGCGTCTACAGCGCGATGCAGTTGCCGCTGTGCCACGCTCCCGAACTTGGTGCCGTCGGCCGGACTCGAACCGGCACGGGTTGCCCCACCAGGCTCTCGACCTGGCGCGTCTACCTGTTTCCACCACGACGGCCTTGGTAGCCCTGGCCGGATTCGAACCGGCACGGTCCCCGATTTTGAGCCGGGCGCATCTACCTGTTGTGCTACAGGGCCACGAGCTTTTGGCGGAGGCCAGGAGGGTCGAACTCCTCACCCGGTAAAGGGCCACGGTTTTCGGGACCGCTCGGCGTGCCAGCTGTGCCGAGACCTCCGCGCGTTGTGCGCGACGGTCGCGAGCCTGCCTGTGCGATTAACCGGTTAATGGGCGGGACTCGTCTCCGTCGCGCGGATCAATAGCTCCGCGCCGCTAGGCGCGAGCCTGATTGCGACGACGGCAAGGACGAGCGCGTGAACATCGTAGGCCGATTATACGCGTGGACAAGGAACGGCGGGTTCAGGCCGTTCCATCGCATGCTTGAGACGTGGTCGACACGTCCGGGGTTACTCGATCGCGACGCGGTCGCGCTTTCGACCGAGATGCGCTACCGGGCGAAGCACGCGAAGCGTCTCGGGATTACCGTCCCGCCGCGGAAGGGCGTGTAGAGCCACGGCGGCTCGGCGCCCGCGAGCGAACTCATCCGACCCACTCGATCACCGACGGCCCTGTACCGCTCGCGATCGGGCCGGACAGGACGGTTCCGGGACCGAGCGTGATCACCGTGCCGATGCGGTAGGTGCTGCCGCCATGCAGGTAAACCCTCCCGCCCTTGTTGATCAGCGCCTGGAGCCAGGCCGTGTCGTCGGGCGCGGCGTAGGCCTCGAGCGGCGCCGACGCGACGCCGAGCGCGCCAGGCTTCAGATACAGGCAGACTTCTACGCTCATGACTTCGCCCCCGGCGTCTCCTCAAAGTGCCGCGCGGCCTCGGCTTCGGTGATCCGCACGCGCCCGAACGGCCCGACGCGAACGCAGCCGATCAGGCCCTTCCGGACCCACTGGCGGACCGTCACGCGGTGCACCCGGTACTTCGCCGCGACCTCGTTCACCGTGAGCAGGCGCCCGCTAGTCGGCAAGTCCGCGTGCATAGGCCTCCCTCCAGAACTGCTTCGTCAGGGTCTCGACGACGTCCGCGTACTGCTCCTCGTTCTCGTTCGTCCACTCGAGGCCGGCGTCGTCCTTGCGCCGGTCGGAGTGAATGATGTGGACGCCCGAAGCGTCGGCCGTCCGGAACCCGGCGTGCACCAGTTCGTGCGCGACGATGCCGCTCCCCATGCGCTCGCGCGCGAAGAACAGGAAGCCGAGCAGCCCGGCGTAACGCGCGTTGTCCTCGGCCGAGACCGCGTAGCAGCACGCGAGCACGTCGGCGGCGTCGAGGCCGAGCGTCGCGCGCATCGTCTCGCGCATCTCGTCGAGCGTCCAGCTGATGTGGACGATGAAGTAGAACTCCGGGTCGTCCTCGAGCGGGTAGACCCGGAACGTCTCCGGCAGCGCCTCGTCGGCCGCAACCTTGAGGCCCATCAGGTGATCAGTCCCTGCGCCACCATCTCGAACCAGCGGCGCATGTTCGGCGCGACCTTCTCGATCGTCAGCTGCGACTCCTTCGGCAGCACGCCGTGCGTCTCGCAGGCGGCCGCCCAGATCGCCTCCTCGATGCTGTAGGCGAGGACGTCCTTGTCGACCGAGGTCGGCGGGCCGTCCTCGCCCATCGACACGCGGAGCGTCACCGTGTAGGGCAGCGGCGCGTGCCGCTTCAGCTTGTCCCGGCCGCCGATGCTCACGGCTTCACCGTCTCGAGCGGCAGCGCGAGCTGCGCGCCGGGGACGACCTTCGGCAGGCCGCGCTGGCCGAGAATGTTCGACATCCCCTGCAGGTAGCAGCCGTGGCAGACCCGGAGATCGACCGGCCCGTCCGGCTTCGGCAGGCCGAGCGACTCGACCGTCTTCGGGTCCGCGTGGATCGTCGTCCAGCGGATGAAGCCGACCTGCCCGCACATCGCGCACGCGCCCGGTACTTCGGTCACTGTCACTGGATGTCCTCCCTGTATTCGGCCGTGCAGACGTGGCGCCTGCCGTAGCTAATCGCGCCAGGTGTCGACCAGAACGCGTCGTCGTGTGGCCCGTAGCTCTCGCGCCTGACGTCCCGCAGCACGAACCGGCGAACGCGAACCGCCGGCAGCGTCGGGTCGTCGATAAACGTCGTCACGGAGACCTGCCCATGCAGCGCGAGCCTGATCTCGTGCGGTGGCGGATCGCTGACGACGATCTCGCGGCGGCACCCGCACGCCGTCGTCAGGAGCGCACCCATCTTGCCGTCGCTGCCATGCGAGTAGTCGGAGACCTCGCCCTTCGGCCACGACTGGCGGCTGGCCGCGTAGTCCCACGCGCGCGCGCGATTGTTGACCGCCTTGACCTCGACGAGCGCGCCCTTCCCGAACTGGTCGACCTCGGCGTCGCTCGCCTCGACGACCAGCCGTCCGAACTCGCCGGAGAGCACGATGCCGCGCGCGTGAATGCTCATCCCTGGTCGAACCCCAGGATCGGCCCGCCCTCTGCGAACTGGAGCGTCAGCGTGTTGCCGGCGAGCAAGGTGCCGACGTTGAGCAGGAGCTTCGTGTGCACGCCGTCGCCCGGCCAGTCGAAGAGCGCGTAGGCCGGGATCGCGGTCGCCATCATCTCGCACCGGACGTAGCGGTCGACGCCATGTAGGCCGCTAGTGTTAATCCGCGCCCTGAACGCGCCATGCGCGACCATCGTGCCGTGCGGCGCGTGCGCGGCGCAGATCATCACGCCGATCATCCGCTCGTGCTCAGGCCCCGAGTAGGTGATGCCGTGCGTCACCTTGCCGGCGGCCGGCGGCGGCGCGACGACGAACGTCGTCGGCTCGAACGCCGGCAGCCCGCCCAGCGCGATCGCGCGCGTCTGCGGCGGCCGCGCCTGCGCCTGCAGCGCGCGCCAGTGCTCGAGTAGCTCGCTCGTGCCCATTCCGTCCCTCCCGCTACGCCTTCACGACGATGTAGCCCTCGAGCGTCACCTCGACCGCCCGGTTGGAACGGCACGACATGGTCGCCGTCCGGACGCGCAGGACCTCGTTCCCGTCCTTGTCGTAGAGGCCGTCGCCGCCGATGATGCTCTTGAACGCGTCGACGGCCTCGGCGGTCGGCCGCGTCGTGTTGCCGCGTACGGGCGTGAACGGCGTCACGAGGCCGTCGAGCGCCATCGCGCGGTCAGTCGACATTGTCCAGCTCCGCCTGCTGCTTCTTCTTCCGCTTCCGGTGCTCGTTCGCGTCCCCGATGTAGGGGAAGGCGACCGACGAGAAGAACGACAGGCTCATGCGCGGCAGCTCCCTGACGCAGGCGTCGTAGAACCCGTCGCGCGGCGCCCGCGTCCACCAGTCCGCGTTAGTCGGTCCGTGCTTCGGCCAGGCCATCGGCGGTCTCCTGCTGCTGCTTCGCCCTCCGCTTCGACTCGGCCGACCGGAGGCCGCCCGTGCGCCCGGCCTCCTTCGCCGTGAACGTGTTCCACTCGTGCGCGCCGTGCTTGTGCGCGGCCTTCCCGCCGAGCGAGGCGATCGCGCTGCGCTTCGTGGCGTCCATCGACGCGAACCCCCTGCGCCCTGTCCCCATCTTGGCCGTCCCTCCCTTATCGCCTGAAGTACTGCGACCGCCAGTCCGTCTCGGAGACCGGCGTGATTGACGCCATCGTCGGCCCGCGGTCGACGTAGGCCGTCAGCTCGTTGAACGCGAGCGCGACGCTGTCCGCCTGGTCGTCATGGGACCCGTAGGGCACCGTAATCAGCTCGTCGAGCCACGCGCGGTTCCAGGCGCCCTTCGCGAGCCACATGTTCCCGGCCTCGGCCTGCACCAGGAACGGCCGCCACTGCATCGTCTTCTCGCCGCTCGCGCGGATGCCCTTGTAGTCGTAGCCGGCGAACATGCGCGTGTGCGCCGCGATCACCGACTTGCCAGCCGCTCCGGGGTCCTCCCACTCGCGGATCTGTACCGCGCGCCCGTCCGAGGCCGCCGTCTGCCGCATGACCTTGTCGACCGTGCCAGGCGTCTCGCGGACGCGGACCACGTGCTCGATGCCGTAGGTGCCGTCCAGGCACTCGCAGAGCAGCGTGCCGACCGTCCAGTCCGGCTCCTGCCCGGACGTCTCCTGCGTCGCCGCGAGGTCCCACGCGCGCACGCGGCGCCGGACCTGCGCGTGCGCCTCCCGGATCGGGAACCACTCGAGCTTCGCCATCGCGCCGCCGGGCGGCACCGGCTGCTGCTGGTAGAGCGCCGACCAGTCGTAGACGCCGGAGCCGAGGCGCTTCGCCTCGAGCCACTGCGCCGAGAAGCGCCCCGGCCAGAGCGGGTCGCCGACCTTTCGCGGGTCGCCCGGCGTCTCCGCGACGCAGAACGCCGGGAAGCAGACCACGTCCCACTGGTCGGCAGCCGCGTGCTCGGCCGCGACCTTCAGCAGCCGTCCGGCGAGATCGTCCGTGTGCCAGCGCGTCTGCACGAGCACGACGGACGTCGCGTCGCCCATCATGCGCGTCGAGAAGTCGTTGACGTACCAGCGCCAGACGGCGTTACGGTAGGTCTCGCTCTCGGCCTCGGCGCGGCTCTTAATCGGGTCGTCGATCACGCCGATGTTCATCGACTTGCCCGTGATACCGCGATTGACGCCGGCCGCCTCGTAGCCACCCTGGCGTCCGACGATCTTAAACTTCGCCGCCTGACGGACCTCGACGTCCTTGTCGCCCGACAGGCGCGTGCCTGGGAACAGCATCCGGTATTCCGGCTGCTCCATGACGGCCTGCACGTCGCGCGACATGTCGATCGAGAGGTCCGAGTTGTAGGAGCAGCTGATAATCTTCCGGTCCGGGTTGCGCCCGAGCGCGAACGCCGGAAACCGCCGCGTAACCAGCTCCGACTTCCCGTTCTGCGGCGGCATGAACACCATCAGCCGCTTGCAGGCGCCGCGCTCGACCTCGTCGAGCTTCTCCGCGAGGCGCTGGTGATGCCAGTTCGCCTGGTACTGGCGGTTCGTCCAGGACGTGAAGTCGGCCATATAGCGGCGCGCCAGCTCGGCGCCGGAGGCCGCATACGCGAGCAGCGCCTCGTCGCGGGTCACGCGTGCTACTTCCCCTTCCTGCGTCCGGGGTTCTTCAGGACGACGCGGCGCACCCAGCGCGCGTCCTTCGGCCCGATGAACTTCTCGAGCCGCTCCCCGAGCTGCTGGCACGAGACGCAGCCGCCGAACGACGCCGTGTGGTTAGTCCAATACATCGCCAGCCACTCGTAGATGTGGACGGCGTCGACCTCGGAGAAGGAGATGCGCCTGTGCCTCCTCACGTGTGCCTACTTCACGAACCGCCGCACCAGCAGCAGGCCAATTACGCAGCCGCCGAGCGAGGCCGCTAGTATCAGGATCCCCGGCCGCGTCGGCCTCTTCGATCCGCTTCTCGCCTGCGCGTATTGGAACGCCTCGGTCAGGCGGGCGATCTCGGCCTGCGCCAGTTTCAGATCGTCGTCAGCATGAACCGCCTCGCACATCGGACACGGGACGTCAGGCTGCAAGCTGTCGTAGCCGTGTGCTTCGCAGAACAGTCCCCGCAGGCGGGCGATCTCGGCTCTCGCCTCCCCGATTTCAGCGGTGATCGCTGTCTCTGGGTTGCTCACTGGTCTGTCTCCTGGGGCGCCGCCGCCTGACATTGGTTCCACAGCCCACAGCCGTCTACAATACAGACCAAGCGACAGCCGTGACGGTTCGCGCCGTTGTTCGCGTACGTGCGGTGCTTGTCGAGTCGATGCCCGCAGCCAGTGCAATACGCTGCCTTCTGCTTCTTCATGTCTGCGCTAATCGCCCATACTCCTGCGCAATGGCCCACGCTTCTTCTTTCGTCATCGCCATGCGGAGATCATGGATTAGGGTTGCGACGTTCTCTAATGGCTCGCTCATGCGCCTTTCTCTAGGCGATAACCGCATTGTTTGCAGTCTCCGCTTTTTAGGAACCAGCGATCACACATCCCGCAATACCACTTATTGGTCTTGGAGTTGGCCTGTGGGGCTTCAGCGCCACATGTACAACGCGTATGTTCCGGCTGGTTCCTGACCACGACGTCATAGTCACAGTCCGGCCCGTGGGCCTGTGGGGCTTCGGCGTCCATCGTCACTTCTCCTTCTTGGTCGCCGCGTAGCAGGTCCAGCAGAGGCCGCCGCGCACCTGCTCGGTCTGGCGCTTCGGCGACAGGACTTGGCACTGCGTGCAGGGGACCCATTCTGTCGTCGGCTGCCAGGCATTGGCGCAGTCAAGTTTACGCATGACGCGCTCGGCGACGAGCGCGCCCGGCTTGCTGAACAGGTCGAGCGCGCGCTGCGCGAGCGACTTCCAGGCGGTCTTGGCCTTACCGGGCGCCTCGAGCGCCTCGAGGCCGGCATTGGCGCACGACTCGCAGCAGTAGTCGTCGGCGACGACCTCGTCCGAGAGCGGAACTGGCGGCAGCTCGCCATCCTTGCGCGCGGCCTCGCACGACCAGTAGCTGCAGTTGTCGACTTCCGACGCGTAACTGTCGTAGTGGTCTGGGACGAAATGGTTGCTTGCGTCCTTGAGCGACGTGACGTCGATCCAGTTGCTCGTTATCGCCGTCGCGCACTGGTAGTAGCCGGTCTCGCTGGGCTGGGACGGCGGCCCTGACGCCTCTGCCGGCTTCGGTTCTGGCTTCGGCTCTGGCTCCATCGCCGGCAGGCCGTCGAGGGCGATCGCGCGGCGCGTCATGACTGCCGTTCATCCATCTCTGGCAGGCCGACGCGCGCGACGTGGGGACCGAGATGGTCAGCCTTGAGCGTGCAGAAGACCGTCTGCCCGTCACACAGCGCGTACATGCCGCACTGCGCGAGGGCGGGCAGCGCCGGAGGCGGCTCCACCTGCGCCTCCGTCAGCGGCGGGCGCACGAACTCGAGCGTGATGTTCTCCGGCAGCGCGACGACCTTGCACCGGAAGGCCTGCTCGAGGTACTCGACGAGCATCCGCATGTCCTCCCACGCCGTGCCGACCGGCACGTGCGCGACCAGGACGCTCCCCTCGGCGACGGCGACCTCGGTCACGCGCGCGACCTCGTCCGCCTCGACGCCGGGCGGTGTCTGCAGGAGGCCGCCGAGCGAGATCGCGCGGATCATATCGAGAGCCACAGGTAGCGCGCCGCCGCGAGGAACGCGAGGCCGATCGAGACCGGGATCGCCAGGTAGGCGACGGCCGCGATGACGAACGCCAGCAGGGCCACCGCGGTCGCGCCGACGACCATTACGGACGCGACCAGCAGCTCGGCGACCCCCCGCAGCCATCTCATTCCGTGCCTCCGTTCCGCTTCCGCAGCACCTCGGCGTAGCGCTCCTCCGGGGTCGGCTCGGCCGCCGGCAGCGCCGGCTGCTCCGCGACGACCTCGCCGTCGAGGACGCGCTTGCTGTTCACGAACAGCCGCCTGACCTCAACGTCGTCGAGCTTCGACAGGTCGGCGTAGGCATGCAGGTGCGCGTGCGCGACCGTCCCCGCGTGCTCGTGCTTCGTCTGCTCGCCGTACTTCTCGCGCCAGTTGCCCTTCATCATGAACATCGACAGCTGCGGGTAGAACTCGCGCTTCGTCCCGACCAGCCGCCCGCCCTGGAACACCGGGACCTCGACGCCCTCGAGGCCCTGCCGCCACAGCTCGCTCTCGGCCCGCATCAGCCCGAGCCGCTCGGCGACCTGCAGCTGCGCCTGCCAGGCCGGGTCCGGGTCGTGCCGCCAGTTGTAGGCGGTCTTCGCCGAGATGCCCGCCATCTTCGCCGCCTTCCCGTGCCGCGGCGTCACCGCGAGCGCCTGCAGGAACAGCCGCTTCTTGGGCTCGGAAATTTCGGTAAAGTCCGTAAACGGCTCAGGTTCGTCGCTGGCCTCGGAGAGCCGGCCGGCGCGCACGAACTCCGGCTGGTCCTTCTTGCCCTTAGCACCTGAGCCGTTAGAATCGCGTTTGCGGCCTTCCGGTCTCCCGGCAGGCTTACCCTTAGCCCGCGTGCCGATCGCCGCGCCTGCGGCAGCCTGGCGCCGTCTAGCCATGCTTCTCGGCCTCCTCACGCGCGGCGCGGCGCAGGATCAGGGCGATCCGCTCGCCGGCCGGCAGCTTGCGCCACCTCGCCGGTCAGCTTCGGCGCGCTGTCCCAGTGGAAGTGGCCGGGGTGGTTCTTTAGGCAGGTCTTGCCCTGGCACTCGCAGCAGTGGCAGGACGTCCCGAACGTGATCGTCATCTCAGTGCACCGCCTTCCCGCCCACGTGCGGCGCCTGCAGGTGCCGCTGGGCCGCCATCTCGAACCGCGCCTCGGCGATCGCGTGCAGCGCCTCGCGCAGGGCGTCCTTGAGCCGCGCGGCGTAGAGCCGCCAGCAGGCCCGGCAGCTGCCCGTCGGCTCGCGCTGGGCGCTGTAGCGCGGGTGCTCGCGGCAGCGGTTCCGGCGGCTCATTGCCGTCTCGCGACCGCGCGGCAGTTCGCGCAGAGGTCCCGCCCCTTGTAGCGGGCGAGGGCGATCGGCTTGCCCTCCCAGTGGCCCCGGCCGCACGCGCCGCAGCGCGGCAGGTCGGCGCGCTTGTCGGTCGTCACCGCGCCGCACTTGCAGGCGACCGCGCCGCGCGCGAAGGCGTGGGAGCCCGGCAGGCACTCCCGCGTCACGGCAGCTCCCGCGACACCGCGTACTTCAGCATGCTGACGTGCCGCAGGAAGACCGTGTAGTCCTCGCCCAGCGGCGTCGTGAACGTGGCGCGCGTGTCGATCTCGCGCCACGTACCGAACTTGACCTCGTGCCAGCTGCCGTCGACGCGCACGCCGACGACCGACTTCACGTTCATAGGCGCCCCTACTTCGTCAACCCAAAAAACCTGGGATCCGTCGGCGCCGGGTTGTCAACGGCGACGGTTAACGATAAAGGGTTTGACAGGCCGCTCAGTTGCGGCTGCTGCGTGAACTGGTTCAAGTTGTAGACCCGGACCTGGTACTGGTAGACGCCCTGCGGCAGGCTGACCGTCTTCGGCCCCTCGTAGAGCGCGAAGCCGGAGGCGCCGGCGGCGACCTTCATCGTCATCGGCAGCAGGTCCACCGCCTGCGTGCCGTTGACCACCCGCACGAAGCCCTGGACGTTGTCGACCGGCTTCGCGCAGAACTGCTCGGCATGGTTCGCGTTCGCCTGGATCGTCTGGGTCGTCGGCACGACCGCGTCGCACGGGTGCGTCTGCGCCTGCGCGGCGGTCGCGGCAAGCAGCAGCAGGAACGTGAGCGCTAGCGTGATCGCGTGTCTCATCGGTCTCCTTCTTTCGTGGGGGATGTTTTCCGCCGGAGCGACTCGAACGCCTTCGCCGCGGAGACGAGCGCCTTGTGGCAGTCCGGGCAGGCCCACGCGCGCAGCGTCATCTTGCCCCGTCGCGTAGACGCTCAGCAGCGTCAGGCGCGACGCGTCGCAGGTCGCGTCGCAGAGCGGGCAGGCGGCGTCAGCCACGCCGCACCACGCCTCCCATCGCCTCGGCCGCGACGACGCCGCGCGGCGGCACCGGGATTGACAGGTGGATGGCGTGCACGGCCGGCGGGCGCGCGATCGGCACCCGGCCACCCTTGCGATACCGGTCGTAGCAGATGGACTTGCAGAAGTCGCCGGTCTGGCGCGTGCTGCGCTTGCGCCAGCCGAACAGGTGGCGGCAGTACTTGCAGATGCGAGTCGTCGTCATACGCCAGCCTGTATTAACCGGTTAATCGGCCCGACGTGGTTAGTAAAACCGCTTAACTATAGCCGAACCGTATCGGCCGGTAAACAGAAAACCGCTAGGCCTTGTGTACCGCCTTCGTCAGCGTGAAGGCGCCGTAGGACAGGATCGCCTCGTTGTCGGCGTTCGTGCGCTTCAACTCGTGAAAGTAGCTGCCCGACGCGAGCGTTTCCGTGTTCGTGTCCAGAATCGCCACGCGGACGACCTGCGTGTTGATCGTCGGATCAGAGTTGAAGGTCCCGGCGACCGTGATGCCGGAGACGGTCGTCTTCGTGATCTTGGCGTCGGCGTCGAGGTGCGATTTCGACTTCTTCAGCATCCACGACAGCGCCCAGCTCGAGACGTCGACCGCCGCCGTCTCAGCGTCGTTCAGGACCGTGAACTCGATCGTCACGTCCGTCCCCTGGAAGATCTCGAGCGCGATCTCCTTCGCCATGGCTCCCCCCTAGACCGTCGCCGTCGCCGTGACGGCCGACTCGTATGTCGCGGTTGCCGTCACCGTCGGCGAGTAGGTCGCCGTCGCCTGGATGACGTCAGGCACCATGTGCAGCGCGAGCGGCGCGTGCCCGGTGAGAACGAGCGGGTACGCCTCGATGATCAGTCCGCCGACGAACGGCAGGATCGCGTCGCCGCCGAGCGTGACCTCGCCGACCGGCACCGCCAGCAGGTAGCTCGTGCCGACCGCCGGCGCGAGGCCGGTGACCGTGACGGCGCCGAGACTGACGACGATCGCGCACGCGACGACAGGCGCCTGCCCGGTGCACGCGATGCTGCCGACAGGGACCGCGCAGGCGAACGCCAACGAGGGCGCGAGCCCGGTGCAGGCTAGCGAACCGACTGGCAGGTCCACGCCACGCGCGACGACGGCCGTGGTTCCGGTGAGCGTGACGGTGCCGGCGCCAGGCAGGACGCTGACGTTCGGCGAGGACGACGGCGCGTAGCCCGTGACGGCGAGCGCGCCGGTCTGAATGGCGCAGGCGAGCGCGAGCGTCGTCGTCGAGCCAGCGAGCGTGACCGTGCCGGTCGGGATAGCCTGCGAACTCTCGGTGGACAGCGCCGGGACGCGCCCTGTCAGCGCGATCGCGCCAGCCGGCACCGGAAGGACGGACGACAGGACGGTCGCCGTGCCTGTCGCGACGACTGAACCGGCCGGTACAGCGAGCGTCTGGCCGCCAGCCTGAACCGAGACCGTCGGCGCGTAGCCGGTGAACGTGACGACACCAGGCGCGTCGCTCGTCGCCTCGAACGAGATTGCGACGTACTGCGGAACGAACGCGATCGCGGCTGCCGGGACGCCGATCTGATGCGACGGGCCGAAGACGACCGTCGGCGCCGTGCCGGTCAGCGTGACCGCGCCCGCCGGGATCGGCAGCGTCGGCGTCAGCGTGACGGTCGTGCCTGAGACGGCAATGGAACCGGCCGGGATCGCCTTCGCGTACGCCAGTACGGGCGCGGTGCCAGTGAGCGTGACCACGCCAGCCGGCGGCGCGATCGTCGTGCCCGATTCCGCGATGACCGTCGGCGCGTAGCCGATGAACGTGACCGCGCCCGCAGTCGGCGTGTGGAAGACGACCGCGACGAACTTCCCGTCGAGCGCGATGGCGCCGGCCGGGACCTCAAGGAGGCGCGAGACCGACACGACCGGCGCGGCACCGGTCAGCGTGACGGCGCCGGTCGGGACGGCCTGCGCGTACGCGAGCACCGGCGCCGTGCCGGTCAGCGTGACCGCGCCGGTCGGAATTTCGCCGGCCGTGAAGACGAACGGCGCGTGGCCGTTCAGCGTGAGGACGCCACGCTCTGGCCCCTCGAAGGCGGCACCGACGCTCAGGCCGGTCAGCGTGGCGGTGCCGACCGGCACGGCGATTGACTGCAGGCCCGCGATCGACGGCGCGTGGCCGGTCAGCGCGACGCCGCCGATCGGGACGTCTGCCCTGAAGGCGAGCGCCGGCGTGAGGCCTTGCGCGGACAGCGCGCCCGCAGGCACCGCAACCGACATCGTCGCGGCCGCGACCGGCGCCAGTTCGGTCAGCGCGATCGCGCCAGCCGGGACGCTGGCCGTGAACGCGAGCGACGAAACCGTGCCCGTTGCGGCGAGCGCGCCTGCCGGCGTGTCGATGACCGTAGCGCCGCTAAGGGACGGCGCCAGGCCCGTAAACGTCACGTCGCCGACGGCGACGTCCGACACGAACGCGAGCGGCGTCGCCGTGCCAGTCGCCGTAACGGCGCCTGCGGGAACGGGCAGGTCATGCGCGAGCGAGGGCGCGAGGCCGGTGCACGTGCCGGCGCCTGCCGGAACCGCGATCTCGAGCACCGCTAGCGCGGTCGGCGCGTAACCGGTGAGCGCGATCGCGCCAGGTACCGGACCGTCGAAGCCGACGCCAGCGTCGGTTCCGGCCACCACGAACGCGCCGTCAGGCACCACGATCGTCGTGCCTGACGCCGCCGAGACGGTCGGCGCGTGGCCGGTAATGGCGACGGTGCCGTGGTTCGGGCCGCTGAACGCCGGGCCGATCGACAGGCCCGTGACCGCGACCGCGCCGAGCGGCATCGCGAGCAGGACCGGCACGAGCACCGACGCGGCGAGGCCGGTCAGCGTAGCCGCGCCGATCGGCATGTCCGGCGCCGGGATCTCCTTGACCGCGAACGTGACGATCGCACGGTCGTCCGACGTGCCGGACGAGAAGCCGACCGAGCGGCTGCCCTGCCCGGCCGTGGTCTCGCGGACAGTCTGGAAGCAGGTCGCGCCGGGATCGGTCGTCGTCCGGCCGGTGCTGCTCGCGCCGGTGGTAGGCGGCGTCTGGTGGCCGAAGTGCGCGGCCGCGTAGCGCAGGCTGTTCCCGCCCGGCGTCGGCGAGCCGTCGTTGATGGCGATCTCGGCGACCGTTGAGTCGCCGGTCGTCAGGTCGATGCCGTGGATGGCCGTGTTGAACCCGGTCGCGGCCGTGAACGTCGTCGAGACGGCCGTCATCGACGTCGCGTTATTCGTGCGGTTGACGACGACGTTGTTCGTGCCCTGCAGGAGCGTCGGGCCGGTCAGGAAGAACGTGGTGACGACGCCAGGCTCGCCGGTGCCGTCCACGGCCTCGCCGCCGGAGACGGCCGGGACCGTGACGCCGCCGTAGGTGACGGAGGTAACGATCGACGCGGCGGCGTTCGTCCAGACGGAGACGAGCAGGCCATTGACGCCCGAGGATGCGCCGACGTGGCTCCACGTGAACGACGCCTCCGAGGCGGAGACGTTGTTCCCGCTGTGGGCCTTCGTGGTTACGTCATGGGCGACTGCCACTTTATGCCTTCTTGATCAGGACCAGCGGCGACGTCGAGTAGAACGGGTCTGGAACGTACGGCATCAGGATCGGGGTGTCCGTAATGTTCGAGCCC
>Ga0137421_1000026_pt1 | contig 47647 bp, 54 predicted proteins | sample EasRivERMZT534_2_FD_104648 | JGI IMG/M metagenome (GOLD analysis project Ga0137421, IMG submission 104648) | Soil microbial communities from meander-bound floodplain in the East River, Colorado, USA - East River MetaG ERMZT534_2 | ecosystem: Environmental > Terrestrial > Soil > Floodplain ...
ACCCGAAGGGTCCTCATAGCCCACTCACATTGGAGCGAGCATTCCCAGACGCACCCCCCCCACCTTCTTCTCTTAATTTCATCCCTATCCTCTCTCTATCTATCTCTCATACAAACAAGAATCATCATCATCATCATGCACACGCCATACGATACGCTCGTGTTTGCGCACCCAGCGCGGGCACATCGCGCGCACACAAACGCATACGGTGAGAGTGATCAGTAGAGGGATCTCCCATTGCATTTTCCATAAACACGTGAATACTTCCTTCATGGAAAATACCTTCGTCTCCCACGACATCCGCCGCTGGCATTCCAGCCCGGAGCACTGGAGCCGTTCCCCGCTGGCGAAAGCCCTGACGAATCTGCGCCACGTGTTCGGTGCGTTCTTTGTGCGCCGCTGGCACTTCGTGTGGAGCCTTTCCGATCCAACCCAGTGGCGCTTGGTGCGTGCGAACCCTGATGGCTTGAGCGGAAAGTCGGTTGCGCGCGGCAAAACGAAGCGCCTGGAGCTTGTGAATCTGTTCGACATGCCCGGGATGGTGATTCCAGCAACCTGGGATTCCTGGTTGGGACTCCCCGACAGGCTTGACCCAGGGCTTCAGGAACCGGCCCGCCCCGCCACGATCGCGCCTTCGAACGGCTCAGGAGACGGCACCCCCCCATCCGGATCGATCCTGGGGCATCCTGGCGCGTTCGCCTATCCGCAAGGTTCCGCGCTGCGAGATGCGATCCTTTTGCGCTACTTCGAACTTGCGAAGCAGCCTCACCCCACCCTGTGGCCGAAGGTTTTGCCACCCACGATTCCGGAATCTGAGTTTTTTGCGGTCTTCGATTGGCAAAGGATCGCGAAATTGGTAGGGTCGCCTGGGTGAAAGCAAGATCAAGCGTCCTCCCACCCGGCGCCCGCGGCCGGCGCTACAAGCTCTTCCCCGACGGGGATGTGTTCATCTACCGGAAACGGCCGGACGATGGCTCCCTGGAACCACTGGCCCGGACGGATGAGGCGGGGGACAGCGTGGCGCTGCAGTTCCACAACGTGGAAGAGGCGAAGGGCTACTTGCGTGCAGAAACGTTGAAGGATTTCGCAGGACAAACCATCATCATCGCGGAAATCCGAAGGCTTTTCGTTGTGGAAGCGGAGGAGAAAGTCAAGGTTTCGCTCACGGAGAAGAAGCGAATGCTTGCGGAACCCAAGACTTCTCGCACACTGAAGGTGGACGTTTCGGTTGAGAAAGAGGAAGGCCGAGAAACGGCATGAAGTTTCATCACCGTAAGCTAACGGAAATGGAACGATTGTCGATTTTGATGGCGATAGTTGCCGTCATCACAGCGTGGGCGGTTGGGAGAGCAATAGGATGAGCCAGCAAACCATCTCGATCCTGGCAGTCTGCTTTCTAGCCGTAGCAACCGTTGTTGCTGTAGCTTTCTCCGGAAGCAACGCCACCCAGGTCATCGGTTTCGCAGTCCTCATCTGCGCGCAATTGATTCAATTGATTGGAACAGTAAGATCAATCAAGACGGTGGATTCAATACACGGGCTTGTCAATTCAAACATGGGGATTCAGTTGAAAGTTAGCTCGATTGCTCTTCGTAGGATCGCAGAGCTTACCAAAGATCCTGTAGACAGCGAGGCTGCAATCTTCGCCGAGAAGCAATACGAGGATCATATGAAGCGACAGAAGATCGTGGATCAGCCATGACGCAACGGCAAGCCATCATCCACCCACCCAGCGTGGAACAAGTCATCATCCAAGTTGTGGAAAATCCAATGTTTGGAAAGGTGACAACGTGCTACGACATGAAGGGAAACGCGCTCTTCCAGAGAACCGATCCACATGGCGAACAATCTGATTCTGGACCCAGGGCTCAAGTCCCGACTGCAGAAGGCTGCGACGCAGATCGGGGCCAAAAGCCTTGAAGAGCTAGCAGTCGCGCTCCTGGACGGTGGCTACCTTGGCAAGACCAAGAGCCCCCTGGAGATCATGCGCCTGCCTCGCGAAGAGGTTGGGCGCGCAATCCTTTCCCAGATCAAGGAAGGGGGCGACGAGCCAGAATTCTTCCGGAATCTGATTCCCGCGCAGCAACATGCGGTGATTCTGCATTTGATCCACGAGGGATCAGCGGCGCACAGCGTTGCGAGTAGATTCTGGCTTCCCGTGGAAGAAGTCATCCGAGTCTACAACCGATACGCACAACTCATCGGGGAAGACGTTCTCCAGGTTCGGTTTGAATCCTTCGTCGGAATGCTCACCCTGCGCGTGGAAGATCTCTACCATCGAGCACTTCAGGAGGAGAAGGGTGGACCGAAGGTGGCTGCGGACATCCTGTTCAAATACATCAACACAATGCAGCAGCTTGGCGTTGTGTATCGCGCACCAGTCAAGGTGGAACATTCGCTCACAGAAGGAGCACAGGAAGAGGTAGAGAAGGAAGCGCATCGGATTGTCGAGCTACAAAAGAAGCTGAAGGGCAGGGTGGAAAGTGGCGACGCCGGAACAACTGAGACAACACCGGCTTGATCTTGAGAGGAAGTATTACCTCACCGAAGATGGATTCCTTGACTACGTTCGGGACTTCGGGGCGGCGCCTGATGCGACAGACGAGCTTCACGGAAGAGTTGCTAAGGAAGTTCTCAATAACCTTCTCCGTGGCAAAAGGAAGGTTCTACTACTGCTTCCACGTGGATCTTTCAAAAGCCATGTGTTTAACGTGGGTCTTTCGTGCTGGCTCATCGTCAGGAATCCGAACATTCGAATTCTTGTTGCCTCGGAAACTTTCAAGCAGGCTGTCACGTTCACTCGCCTGTCTCGCCAACTTCTTGAAAGCGCGAAGCACATCGAAGTCTTCGGAAGACATGACAAGCAAGTTGGATTCAGCGATCATGAGTTCACGAGCGCGCAAAGAACGGCGCAACTCAAGGAACCGACGGTAACCGCGACCGGGACGGATCAAGTGCGAACTGGAATGCACTATGATCTAGTGATCGGGGATGACTTCGTTTCGCAGGAAAACACCAAGACTCCGGAAGCAATCCAGGGCACAGCGAACTGGGTCGGCGAGACACTGGCTCAGTTGGATCCTGGCGCCATGTGGCTGCAGCCAGGCACACGGCACCACTTCCACGATCAGCACGGGAAGATTCTGACCGACAAGGCAATCCGCGCGCAGTTTCATTGCATCGTCCACAGTTACAAGAACGTGGATGGAACTCTACTTTTCCCACAGAGATTGTCTGAGGAATACGTTCAAGCGCAGAAAGCGCTACTTGGAGTAAAGTTGTGGAGCGCGTTCTACCTAAACGCCCCCCAGTCCGACGAAACCGCCCTATTTAGGCAGGATCAGTTCCATGTTATCGGCGATCACGAGATTCCTAGAAATTGTTACACTTGCATTCTTACTGATTTTGCTTCTGGTGAGAACAAGCGAAACGACAGAACGGCTTTGTTTGTTGTTTCTCTTAATCCTCATCGTGACGCTTTCATCCGTGAGGTTAGGATTGGCCGTTGGTTGCCTGACGAAGCAATCACGCAAGCTCTCCTCCTTTACCAAAAATGGCAGCCATACTTCGTTAAAGGAATGACGATGGAGAAGACAAGCCACTCCGAATGGGGGAAGGCTTCTCTTCGTAGGCTGGCTGAGCAGTTCGGGATCAGGCCAGTCATCATCGAGATTGGCGGAAGATCACAGGAAACCAAGGTTCAGAGAATCCAGGCGCTACAACCACGATTCGCTGACGGTGGAAGGTTGTATTGGTCGGACAAGATCCGACTGTTCGATCCTGACCTTTGGGACACCATGGTTCGCGAGTTCTGCGAATTCCCGTTTTCACAACATGACGACATTCCTGACGCACTCTCGGATCTCGACAAGCATCGTGAGGAAGGTGGCTTCTATGTTCCATCGCCGCCTGTCGGATTCAACCCTGCTCGTATCATTGGTGCTAGGCAATGGAAACCTTCCGTCGTTGACGGACAGTATAATTCCACTCGCGAAGTCGATTGGCGCGAGATGGTTAAACATCACACGCGAGAAAAGGATGACATATGGTCGCAAGACGTTGGGAACAATTCTCCGAATCAGGGATCCATCTGGAAGCGAGGCGGATAACTGTCCAGATTCAGGATCTCATCCGACAGATCATCCCTGACGAGAATCGCTGGTGCGCGTGCATGTTCGGAATCGACAAGCTTCTCACCGCGCACATTGAAGCAGCCACCGGAACCAGGGTCGCCGGGCCGCTCAACTACAACTTTCCCGCCAGGACCGCGGAGGAGATCGAAGCCACCCAGGGCCACGACGCCACCAGGATCCGGCCGCAACGTAGCAGCGAGGCAGCGCGCGAGATGCCCAGGCCGAGCAATCCAGCGCCCGGCCCCGTTCCAGTGAATCCCACCCAGCCGCGCAAGCCGCGTCTGCCCTACTGACATGAACGTTGCCAGCGTTCCGTGCTTGCGATGCCACAAGGCTACAAGGATCACTCGCGGGCAAGCGAAGGTTCTTCCTCGGCTAGCTGATGGTTCTTGCGTTCTGTTCTGTTCGTCGGCTTGCCAGCGAGACTACATCAGAGAAGTCGGAGAAAAGGAGAAGCGTGCGGCAGTGAAGCTCCATGCAGAGAATCTTGGAATGGATGTTGAGGATCTTCCAAGATGAATCGAGTTGCGTTCTGTAGCGTGAATCTTATTGGAGACACAATCACACAGTCTCCAGCCATCCGTGAGTTTAAGCGTAGGAACCAAGGAAAGCACGTCACGTGGGTGATGCAAGAGTCGCCGATGATGAGCTATATGCTTGGACTTAGTGGTGACGTGTGTGATGAAGTTTTAGCAACTCCAGATTGGGAAAGTCTTCGCAAGGGAACACATTTTGGTTCGAACGTGACGCATTACGTCATGTCGTGCAACGAAGCATTCGAGATTGGACACAAGAAGAATTGTCACATATCTCAGGCGTATGCTGACATGGTTGGAGTATCGATTGCTCCACACGACATTCTTCCTAAAGTCAAGGTTCCGGATAGTGGAATTGGATGGCTGGTTCCGGAACCTGACACCATGGTCATTTCTCCGAACTCTGCTAGCAATGACAAGAAGGGCGATGGCTTTTCAGGGAACAAGGTCGCTCCATGGACGACGTGGTTTCGCCTGTATGAGATGTTCCGCAAAGAAGGAAGGGTGAATCGCGCAGTTATTCTTCTCGGCCCAGATGATCCGCACCCTCCAATTCCGATTCAGGTGCATAGGCTTCCGCTAGAGCAGGCAGTTCGATTCATTTATGATGCGTGCCAGAATGGAGGGATCTACGCAGGGGTAGACAACGGAATCACGCACATTGCTGCAGGACTTAGAGTTCCTGTTTTCTGTATCTACTGCGAAGGAATCGCAGAAAGCTGGGTGAGTTATTCTGGATTCCCTCATTACAGGATCGCGAAGGTGAATCCTGCGCACTGCCGAGTCACGGACATCTGGGCGCACTGGAGAGGTGGACTCCGTGACTGACACATTGGTAGACGTGTGCATTCCCATGCACAATGCATTTGACTATGTTCTCAAGTGCATTAACTCTCTATATATCAACACAAGTGCGAAGATTCGTTTAGTTATCCATGATGATGCAAGCGATGATGAGAATGCCACACTGGTAAGAACATTTGCGGAACACTGTAGCGCTCCAATTCTTCTCGCCAGATCAGAGCATCAGTGCTGGTTCACAACGTCTGTGAACAGATGCTTAAAGTATATCCAGAGCGAATGGGTTCTCGTAGTCAACAGCGATGTCCAAATACTGGACAACGAGTGGCTTGAGAAGCTAATTCACATCCACAACATCAATCACAAGTGTGGGCTGATTGGCTGTCCTGACAACACGATAGGTCAGGAACTTTTCCAGGAGACGTGGCAGAAGGTTCAGGGGCATTTCTGGTTTTTCAACAGTAGCAATTTTCCATTGGTTGGACTGCTCGATGAATCGAACCAGGACAACATCCACATTCGCAGCGATGACGAGTGGAGCGAGCGTTGGCGGAAGCACGGCTTCCGGACCTTCATCGCCACCAACTTGCGCCACCGTCACGGCGGTGACTCCCACCCAGCCGGTGGAGCTTCCTGGGGGCGCAATCTTGCAGCCATGCCCACGAGGCTTGAGCATGTAGCCCTGGCTCGATCGACTCCTCCAGCAGTCTTGGTGGACAAGTGCTAGTCACCGTTGTCACCCCATGTTCCAGGCCAGAGAACTTGAAGCTTATGCTTCCTGGAATTGAGACGACGTTGTTCGAAGTTACGTGGCAGATTTGGCACAACATCAAACATTCGAGCCCGTCAAATTCCCCATCTTCAAGTGTCGTGAAAGTAGACAGCAGGGTCTACGAACATGATGGAGGGTGGGGTTATCCAGCAAGAAACATGGCTCTTGAATGGATTACGGATGGACTCGTTGCTTGGTTGGACGATGACAACCTGATTCGTGAAGGGTTTTGGGACAAACTTCTTCATAGAATGATTGATGGATTCAAGGGAGTGATTTTCGGGCAGCAGTGGGAAAACAGGTTCATGGTTGCCTCTGTCATTCCAGGGCAAGTTGACATTTGCCAAGCAGTGTTCCATAGAAGTATCATAGGCAATGACAGGTTCGTTCTTGGTAAAGAAACTGCAGATGGCCACTGGATAAATGATATATTTATGAAGCATGGCAGTGAAATAATGCTTGATGACTTCAACGTCTACTACAACAAACTTCGGTGGAGCCAATGACAGTTCCTGTTTACACACCGAACACGAACTACTCGGAGCAGCAGTGGCCAAGCATGGCAAAGCTACTTGCGGAGCATAGTGGGAAGGAAGTTGACTATCTCGAAATAGGATGCTGGGAAGGACAGACCACGAGATGGCTACTTGAGCAGAATCCAAAGTGCATTGTCACTGTAGTTGACACGTTTTTTGGATCTCCAGAGATTCCTCAGGTTGGGGGACAAAAATCAAGGTTCCTTCACAATGTAGATGAGTTTAGAGGAAGAGTATTCGTAAGGCATGGAGAGTCCAGGATTGAGCTAAGAAGGATTGACGTTCAGTTCCAGTTTGACTTCATCTATGTCGATGGATCTCACGAATGCCATAACGTCTTGGAAGACTCGGTTCTTGCTTGGCACCTACTGAAGACTGGAGGGATTCTTCTTTGGGATGACTACGGCTGGGGACCTGGGCCGAAGATGGCGATTGATGCCTTCCTCACTTGCTACGGTGGAAGATACGAAGAGCTTCTTCGTGGCTGGCAGATTGGAGTTAGGAAGTTGAAATGAAACTTTCTGCAGTCATCAACTATTCTTCACACGATCACATGTTTCTGAATGTGTGCGTTGAGCAGGCCGCTAAGTTCTGCGATGAGATATTCGTCGTTGCCATGGATAGAAAGTGGAACGGGGAAGAAGAGGACCTGTCTAAATTCGCCAAAGACTTTTCTAATCCAAAAGTTTGTTGGGCAACCGCTCACTATAATGCAGTTCCAGTTGGAGTGATTCCTGGAAATGAGCAGAGGGCACTTGGTGCAGAATTGGCTCTTTGCAAAAAAAGCGATGATAGATTCGTATTGTTTCTAGACCTTGATGAGATTATCGACACAGAAAGTTTTGGGCAATGGTGGCATTGTGGTGGACCTGGAAAGTTCAATGGCGGCGGCCTTACTCAATATTGGTATTTCAGGGATTCAACCAATAGGGCAAGGGCGATAGAAGCGAATACGATCATCGCTCGTTCAACTTCGTTCACCCCTGGATTGCTAAGGACGCCAGGATTGGAGCGAGAAGTTCTTGGAAGGATCATGTTGTTTTCTGGGGGAGCATTTAGCAGTGACTACAGCCTTCCACTGATCCATCACTTCTCTTGGATTGGACCCAAGGAGCGACTTCTAACCAAGGCGCGATGCTGGAGCCACAGACATCAAAGGGATTGGGTGAGACTTGTCGAGGAGGAATACTCTCATCCATTCAATGGAAAGGACTTCATTCACGGATACTCTTACGATAAGGTAGAACCGCCATTCAAGTTCGAAGGTTGCTTATGAGCAGAGTCGTTAGCGGAAGGCCACCAAGAATTGCGCTTGCGCAACAAGGAGGGCTCGTCTACAGCGACGACTATCTTGATGGCTGGAAGTGGGGATTCGAGAAGATTGGATGCGAAGTGAGGGAATGGGACATTACTCCACTTCACAATATTCCACTTTCAAGAAACACAATCTACTCAGCTAGGAATTGGGGAGATCTTCCTCGTGGATTCGCTAGGCAGATCCTAGAATGGAAACCTGACTTGGTGTGGGTTCACCATGGGAGATATGGAATCCACATTAGCCAATACATCCAAGAGGCAGGAGTTCCGATCGCTTGCTATCTGTGCGATGAGCCGTATGAAACTGGAGAGACGATGCTGTATGCTCCAAGATACACTCACGTCTTCACGATGGATCATTGCACGATTCCGTTGCACAAGGGTATGAGGGGAAACGATAGCGTTTTTTACCTACTTCCTGGGGTAAACACAGACAGATTTTCTCCTGGAAAGCATCAGAGAGGATACGGACCGGATGGCGTATTCCTAGGAAATGCTTCCCTAGTTCCTCGTCCTTGGTTCTTCAGGCATCTTGAATCAGCGACGAATGGCAAGGCGTCTCTTGGAATCTACTACTGGAACACTGTCAACAAGCAGCATCCAGGATGGATAGGTCTTGACAAGTATCCAGCCCTCCTGTCTTCAGCGAAGATTGGGCTCAACGTTCACAGGTCCCCTAGCATCACCGAGGATTGCTACAAAAGACGTGTGATGAGTGGAAGAAACGCAAGGACTGTTCTTCCGGAAGGATTCAAGTTCTGTTCAAAAGAACCGAAGGAATGGGGAACTGGATTCTGGAATGACCTTGATCTTCCAGCGAGCCACATCAATCCGCGATTCTTCGAGACTGGCGCCCTTGGCGTTTTTCAGATCAGCGATTCGAACAGGTCTGAACTTGCAAGACTTTTTCCTGATTCAGTCGTTGCATCGAATCCAGAAGAGTTCGTAGAGAAGTTCTTCTACTTCCTGGACCATCCTGAAGAAAGAGAAGAAAGGGCAAAGCAATGCTGCGACCTGATATTGTCCCGTCACACATACAAGCACCGATGCGCGGAGATCCTTCTCCGAGTTGGCTTGTGGGAATCCATTCCGGAAAGCCTATCATCATCCTTGGGGCTGCAAGGGGACTGGACTCACACCCAGAGCTTTCAAAGCTCACCGGAAACGTCGTCATCGGAACCAACTGGACACTCGAACTCTGCGACCCAACCTACCTCCAGATTGTTGACGCCAACGTCTGGAACCACCAAGCCGAACGGATCACAACAAGTTCGTCGATTGTAATTTGCACAACTTCAATCTTTGGGAAGGGATCGATCTACTCTGCGAAGTCTCCTCAGGTCGCAAGAGAGTTGGGGAAACAGAAGCCGCATCAGTGCTACTTCCGGATCAAAATGCAGGAGGGAGGGTATCGCGATCCGAAGACGGGCTTCTTCCACCGCCCGATGTCGGAGCCGTTCTTTGTCTCAGATCCCACCCAGCCGTTCTACTTCGGCGGAAATTCTGTTTGCTATGCCTTGCAGTGGGCAGAGATTATGGGCGCGTCGAGCGCTATCCTCATGGGATTTACCCTTCGATCTGGCAGCGGCTACTTCTTCATGCCGGAAGGCCAGAAACCCACACGCCATTCCGGAATCTATGAAGTGGACCGCGCCTTGGGTTTTGTGCGGGCGCTGGAAGCCAGGAAACCAGGGTGGGCGAAGGTAGTGGACGGATGGGATGGTCCTCTCTACGATCTTCTCCCGCGAACCTCGCTTGCGGCGGCGTTTTCTCAACTTGGCGCCTCACCTTCCAGGGCCGTGAGCGAGGCGCATCAAACACCGAAGGTTCCTTGGTGACCCATGGGCAGGCACGAAGACAGCAAGAAGCGGCGCGTTCCTGAGATCGAGGTTCACTGGCCAGGGAAGGGTAGCGATCACATCGCGCATGGCTTCGACACTTCTCCGTGCCACATGCACAGGCTTTCTGACTACAAGGGCTGGGAGGAGAGCGCGGAGCACGAGGCGACGGAAACTCCAGCCTACGAGAAGATGGAGCATCAGGGGACGATGGGGATTCGAGTCCACAGCAACACTGCGGAAGCTGAGAGGAAAGAACATGCCGGCTAAATCAAAGCGGCAACTCAAGAAAGCCTACGCAGAAGCTTCCAAGGGGAAGAAGTGGGCGAAGAAGATGATTGAGCACACTCCTCGCAAGACAAGAAGCAGGATGATGAAGGGGAAGAAATGACAATCGATCGGGGATTTAATCCGATCATCGAAAGAGCAGACGGAAAAGGAGGATCGTCTCTTCCGAACATTAAGCTTGCTCTTGGTCACGTTTCGAAGAGAAAAGCCCCGAAATCTGCAGGAACGCATTCGTTCGATGAAGGTCCGGAGTCTCTTGGAGATCCAGAACAACATGGCCAGTGGATCTCAGACCGACTTGGATTCAAAAATGAAGCGAAGAATCCAGAAGTATCAGCAAGGGCGAAGCAGGTAATCAGGAACGAACTCGGAGCAACGAAAACAACTCTCGAATACCTGCGAAACAAGTGGCTGATTCTCTACAGGTTGTATCGAGGAGAATCGCTTAGCAGATTCTTCTATCGCCAATCGAACTTTCATGCTCCAGAGCCATACAAGGCGGTGGAGACGATAGTTCCGAGAATCATGGCAGCGTTGTTTGAGAACGAGCCATGGTTCAAGTTTATTGGTGAGAAGATGAGCGATGATATGGCTGCCCAGATGATGGAAGCCTACGTTTCCCATCAAGCGAGGGAAGTAGACTTCGTTCGTAGGTTTGAGCCAATCATCAGAGATATCTGCATCTACGGAAGCAAGCCACTCTACGTTCACTGGAAGCAAGAGTTCCGTGAAGTGAACTATAGGCGTCCAAGGAGAATGCCGAATCCGAGACTTCCTGGAAGCTCAATGATTCAGCTTGAGGAAGTGTCTCAGGAAGAGTTCGTTGCCGACACGAACGAATTTAGCCCACTTGACATCTACGACTTTTACGGTCCTCCTCTTGCGAGTGATGTCCAGGTTGCAGAATGGTGCGGGCACAGAACTCTGTATACTGTGGACAAGATGAAGTCTCAGATAAAGTCTGGGATGTGGGACAACGCGGACGAGCTTGCGGATCTTTCTGGGCAAGACAGTGCAAACTTCGATGATGAATTCAAGCAGCGTCGCTCGTATTCGATCGGAGTCTGGACTCCAAGCGCAGAGCTTCAGTCGAATTATGTTGGACACTACGAAGTGTTCGAACGATGGGGATTGTTTGATATTGACGGAACGAATGATCCCGTTCCGTGTCAGATAGTCGCAATCCAGCCACGTGGAAGATGCGTCATTGTCAGGGTGAGCAAGAATCCGTATTGGCATGGAAGAAAGCCATACGTCCTCCCGAGATATACAAGGTTGGATAATGAACTCTTCGGAATCGGAGTCATCGAACCAATCGCAAAGCTTTCACTTGAGCTGGACGAGAAGCGCCAACTTGAGCTTGCAGCGCAGAATCTTTCTTCAAATCCTGCGCTTATCGTTGGGGATGGTGCTAACGTTCCTGACGAGCAGCTTGTCATTCAACCAGGGCTCGTTCTTCGTGCTGGATCGACGGACGACATCAAGCCGCTCATCATTCCTGACGTTAGCGACGCAGCGATCAAGGGAGCGGAGCGCATCAAGCAGGACATCCGCGAAACGACAGGCGCGTCCACGACGATGCAAGGTGGATCGGACGCCGCGTCAGGCAGCGAAACGGCGACTGCGGTATCTAGGAAGCTTGATGAGGGATCGGTGAGAATCAGGGGAACGATCACCAATATCGAGATTGATGGAATTGTTCCACTTCTCGATATGTGGATTTGGAACAATCAGCAATTCACTTCGGTTCCTATGGTGATACGAGAAATCGGAAGCACTGGACTGAAGTGGCCAACAGAGATGGTTGTTCGCCCAGAATCCATTACCGGGAAGTTTAGGGTTATGGCACTGGCTGGATTCCGCCTGAATCAACATCGAGTGATGACTCAGCAGCTTGTCAACCTTCTCGATCGCGCTCCAGTCATCAACCAGCTTCAGCCTGGACTCATCAGGATCGACGAACTTCTATTCCGTGTGTTACGAGATGGATTCGGATTCAAGGACGCATCCGACATCATCAACATGGATACGGAAAGGATGGGCCTTCCTTCGGCACTGGAAGAGGAAGAACTCTGGATGCACGGAGAGGTTCCTCCTGTTCGAAAGGGAGAGAATCTTGTTCGCCACATCCAGTCACACTCCATGTGGCTTCGTGGGGAAAAGGCGAAGTGGCTCCTGGAGCGGGCTCCGGACATCTACGCGAAGGTCGTCGCGCACGTCCAGGACACCATGCGCGAGATGGCGAAGCTTCAGGAGCAGCAAGAGGCTGCGATGATGGTCGCTATGCAGCAGCAGGCTCTTGCCGGTCCCACCCAGGGGGGCGAGGCAGGCGGCAGGGGCTTTGCCGAACCAGGGCAAGCTCCCGGCTCGCCGAAGTTCCGCGGCCCCGCCAAGGGCGACGAGGTTCAGTCAGAGGCTACCCAGCAGGCTCCGAATGAGGGTGCCCAGTGAGCCAACTGGAAGATCGCATCGCTTCTCTGGAGCGAAGGTTGCGAATCGGCAAGGCGGTGGTGACGCTCAAGGCGTCGGCCGGGTGGGATGAGTTTGTCAAGCATGTCGTGGCAGAGCGGGAGCACTGGATTGAGAAGGCGCTTGACGCAGACGAGAAGAACAGGGACTATGTAGCTGGCTACTGCAACGGATTGGTTTCGATCGCGGACTTGATGATGTCAGTCGAAGAGCAAGTTTCTCGAATCCAATCCGAACTTCAGAGACTTTCTGGTGGCGACGTGAACAAAGATCCGATCGGTGGAATCAGGTGACCCATGGAGCATTCGAACAACGTTCCTTCTGGCGCAGGAGCCACGGCGACTTCTGCGAACGCGCGCCCTCTGAACCGCAAGGCAGGTGACGCGGACACTGCCGAGTTCGTGGCGTCCAAGACCCGCAGCCCCTACCACTCCACCGAGGGTGGCAACTACCACTACAAGGACCCGATGAACGGGTGGGGTGGCAGCGTCAACCGCGGGGATCCTGAGCGCGGGACGTATCCGTAGAACTCACGACGGCTCTTCCTGGGTGAGTGCCGTAAACAAACGAATCCAGGTCCATTTCGCTGCACGAAGCGACATTCGTGCAAACTTCAGAGCGAAGACGTTACGGAGTAGCTCACCGTGTCAGATAGCAATTTCAACGCGCGAGCAGATGGGGCAATGAGGGCAGTGAAGACCCAGATGGGTCTTCCTTCCACCCTCGTTCCTGACGGTCCACCCCAACGGGCACCAGTGCCCGGAAGCTACGCAGAACAACTCCAGAAAGATCGGCAGGCACAAATGGCCCAACCACGGCCTTCGATGGGACGAAACACCGTCGAAACCGAGGAGCCATCAAGCGACAACGGAGGCGTCGCGCCCTCCAACCAGCCAGATAAAGAAGGAGAAGTTCAGCAAGGCGAAGATGGATCAGTTCCGTTCAAGGATCATCCGATCTACAACAGGTTTGCAGAGGTATCGAGAGAAAAGACCGCTTACAAGCGTGAGCTTGAGCAACTTCGTAAAGAGAGAGAAGAACGCGACTTGGATCTTGCGAAGGCAAGACAAGAAGCCGAGCAGTTGAAAGCCGAAAGGCAAAGACTTCTCGAACAACAGTTCGAAACTCTCCCTCCGGAGGAGCGTGCGGCCGTGATGGCTCGTTCAGAAGTGGAACGAGGTATTCAGGCTGCAGAGCAGCGCTTGGTTGAGAGGTTTGGCCCAATCTTTCGCACAGTGCAGGAAGATCGGCTACAACGGGAAGTCGAGAGAGTTGCTGGAAAATATCCAGCATTCGATTTCGACGTTCACATGCCCTTGATCCAAACGTTCAGGGAGCAGAACCCCGCTTGCTCTGTCGAGCACGCTTTTCGAGCCGTCGCTGAAGATCATGAGTTGGCCGTGAACGGTCGAACCGCGCGCAGGGTTCCCCCTCCGGTTGTAGTGCCTGGATCTCCAGTTGGTCAGAGAATGGATGCGTCTTCGTCCGAGGAAAAAGAGGAGCAACATCTCCAGCAGGGCGCTCAACGCCTTCGTGATGTAGCGTCCGCACCCGGCGCGGAGCAGCATTCTGTTCTTGGAACAGCAGCGGAGAGCATTCGGGACCGCTACAGCCGGCGGTGGGACCAACGCGGCTTCGGTAATCCGAGGAGATAATCCTCGTTCGAAGTGCGCGGAGGAGTTTTCCCCGTGCCTTTTGTCGGTTCGACCGGAGTTCTCAACTCGTTCGATGTTCGTGGTGGAAACCGCGAAGATCTTCTCGACATCATCACCAACATCAGCCCAATGGACACGATTCTTCTGTCTGGGCTGCAGAAGACCGTTGCGAGCAACATCATTCACGAGTGGCTGACGGACATCCTTGCCGCATTCGGTAATCCGAATCTTGGAGTCGCAGATGTCCAGGCGTTTGCCGAAGGATCGGACGCCAACTTCGCCACACTGACGCCGCGCAAGCGTCTGTGCAACTTCACGCACATCCTTCGCAGGACGTTCGACGTTTCGGATACCCAGCGTGACATCAACACTGCCGGCATCCGGGACGAATACGCCTACCAGGGCGCGAAGGCGACGAAGGAGCTTGCTCGATTCATCGAGTTCGCTCTCGTGCATTCCACCCGGCAGGAGCAGTTCGTCCAGGGCAACAGCGCTGTGGTGACGCCACGCCGCATGGACGGGATCCTGCAGTTCGCGACGCCAGGGTCGCCGACTTGCGGGACCACGTTGGGGCTCACGACGGACGAGCAGGGAACGCGCACGGTTGCCACGGGAACCTCACCGTCCAACTGCCTGGACGAGTGCATCCTGAACAACCACTTGCAGGAGATGTGGCGCAAGGGCGCCATGTTCAACACTGCGCTGGTTCCGGCGGCGCAGAAGCGTGCGTTCTCTGGCTTCGTGCTCAATCCGAACTCCCAGGTTCGCTACACGATTCCTGTCAACGAGAAGTCGGTGGTCCAGACGGTGGACTACTTCCAGAGCGACTTCGGAACGATTGTCGTCAAGCTGCATCGCTACCAGCCGGATGACACGGTGTATGTGGCAGAAATGAACATGCTGCGCATTGCCGTGTTGCGCCCAGTGCTCATGGTAGAGCTTGCCAAGCTGGGGTCTTCCAGCAAGGGTATGATCGAGTGGGAAGGCACGCTGGAGTGTCTTGCTCCGAATTCGACGGGGTTCATCGACAATCTCTGCACGACTCCTCCTGACTGCAGGTAGTAGCCGTGCGGCCGTGTCCACAGTGCGGGTCGCCGATGGAGCGAAGAGAGCTTCAGAGGATGACCCGGCTGTGGACATGTCAGAACACTGAGTGTGGTTTCACGCAGCACACGGTCCTTCAGTATGTCCACAAGGGGCATGGTTGAAGGAATTGCCACTCCTCTGAAGTTTCAGAGATTCCGGTCCAGATCGGTCAATCAGCAAGCCACAAGAGATGGAATGGCCCGGAAGCAATATTCATCGCCAGGTCTGACAGATTGAAGAGAAAGTTCAAGACAAGGAGAATCTAGATGGCTGCAAGCAATGGAAATCGGTGGACGAATCCAAACTTCGTTCCGCGATCGCAACGGTGGGCAGACATCAATCCAAGCGGGTTGATTCAAGCTGTCCGAACCGACACCAACAATCCAGTTGTGAATGGTGTTTCCTTTGGAAACAACGGAACTCTACTCACCGGGCTAGCTATTCGATTCGTTCTTCGCTCCACAAGATGGACCACATATCGCAGGAACCAGCGCTGGTCCACGATGCTCAAGACGCGAGGCTAGGCCGTGGCTCTTCGCAAGCACGGTGGGCTGAAAGAGATCCTGGAGACGGGCGAGGCCCCTGGCATGATCGTCCACGGCGATCGCAAGGGGAAGTCCTTCACTGACATCGACCCAAGGCACCGCGTCTGCGCGGACACTGGTGGTGGGGTCAAGGACGGAAAGCCGATCCCCGTTGGCAGCGCCACCCTGCACGGCATCGGGGAGCAGGAAGCCAGCAACCGTGAGCGCGCACACCAGAAGAACCTGGACAACATGCGCAAGGCGATCAAGTCCCAGGGTGGACAGAAGAAGACGAGCGGCGGATGGAAGCTGACGCATTCCATTCCATCGGAACTCTACTACGGAAAGATCAAGGAGACTGGAGACAAGAATTTTTGGAATGATCAAAAGAAGAGGGATGCCTCAGGCGGGAAGATGCCGGAGTGACAAATGGCTGCAACTGCAAGATTCGTTGACATGTTTGATAGAGCAGACGGTGAAATAGGAGACAATTATACAGTTGTCTGCGGAGATGTCGAACTTCTTGACGAGACTATTTGGCCAGTTGAAGTCATCCCAACCACGTCGCCAGACATAATCTCCAATTCGTCCCGCCAGAAGGTCCAGGCTCTCGTCACTGGCTCCACGATGGATGGGGCCAACTACGCCGCCAGGGCAGTTTTCTCACACCTGAAGGAACTGCCTGGAATCCAGCCAATCTCTCAGCTTCTCATCCAGGCAAACCTGGATCCTTCATTTACGATCCTTGCAAGAATGACCAAGGATCCATTGATCCTGGATCTTGAGAGATCAAGGATTGGTGGTTCTGCAAGGTCGTATGAATTCGATCCGGAATGCTACGATCAGGGGTATGGGCTTAGAGTCACATGCCCTCGCAATGGATCGGCCCCAATTCTCAAGATCATCAAGTTCGCTCCGCCAGTAATTGGCCCAGGAGTGTCAGGTCCGCAGACATTGACAGAGGTTGACAATGCAAGAGTCCTTGCTTCGTTCACTCTCACTGCAAACCATCTGCAATGCGAGACTGCTGGAGACGTTACAACTTATCGTGGGCTCGTTCAGGTGATTCGATTCAGGATTAGGAGAGCAGACGATCAAGTCATCCTGGAAGCCTACATCAACGATCGAAACCAGAATGTTCCGGTTTTGACGTTCACCGACAGGCAGAATCCGTTGTGGGGAGTCATCGGACTTTCAGGGTTCGAGTTCCTTCAGGCCACGCTTGTCACCCAGCCTGTAGGGACTTCACCATGGTCGCTTCGTGGCATCCCGCTCATGGCGTGCCACAAGTTCGAAGTGGAGACGATCAAGGACTTCGCAAGTCCATCGGTCACCACCCCAGAGAACTTCTACACGTATACTCGCGTGGCCCAGAGGGTTGCCCTTCTGGCAGAGAAGGACGGAGATACGATCTTCACAGCAACTCCAAAGACGAATGCAAGGTTGGCTGTATATCTTGATTTCGTCAGAGAGTGTGAGCAGGAGATTCTTCGCAAGGAGGGGTATTGGAAGTTCCTGGAAAGGACTGGAAGCTTCTTCTTGGTGGGAAATCAGGCAGAATACGAGCTTCCAGAAAACGTGTCGATGATCTACGGATTCCAGAGGCTTACAAGCCCGACACGTCCACTTCCAACTGTTCTTCAGAAAGAATTCCGAGAGTTTGTTCCGAACCCAGCACAAACGGGGTCAATCCCTCAAATTACCGTTGTATACGGAGAGGGACCGAACAATCGTCCCCTTGTGAGGCTTGCGAATACTCCAAGCTCGGACGCAGACGGGGTAGAGATCGTCTTCGACTACTATGCACGGTGGATCAATCCGTCTGAGCCTGACAGGGAGATCCCTCTCATCCCGCAGGAAGACATGGACGTGTTGATCTACGGAGCAGCTTCTCACGCTGGACCATTTGCAACTGCATCGCAGAAGGTTGTCCAGTGGGAAGCGCTGTATCAGAAGAAGCTTCAAGACATGGTTCGCAGGAACAACCGGAAGATGAACCGGCGGACGATCATGCGCCACGTCCTTGATACTCCGGATCCTTCGCTGACGAGCCTGTTCCCACTCACCAGGGCTGCTCAACTGTCACAGAACTTCTTCCTCCGGTGACGCTTGCCGGACCCGACTGAATTCCCGGTTCGCCCGCACGGCCAGCCCTGGCCTGGGCTCAGGAGCAAGCGCGGGCGTGTCACCACCCAGCGTCCGGGTGAGATGTCGGACTGTAGCAACGTCGAGATCCTGACGGATCTCTTGATGAAGCGCAGGGGTATCATCCGCGGACTGGACGAGTTCTTCGACAATCCTATCTGCGGACTGTTCGCATACTCCGATTTTTGCCAGAACGAATGGCTTCTCGTTGCCACGTCTGACGGAATCAACATTCGGCAGCCATTCACGCAGACAACTTTCCAGATTGCGGACTGCTATCCGTTTGACGAGTTTGCCGGAACAGGACTGCAAGCGCTGAATGGAGATGACTGGAAGTTTATTGGGACACATTTAGGAATCAATGGAAACGTCTGCGGGCTGAAGGCGACTGCGAGATCTTTCGCCAACTTCGACGTTGAGTCAGTAATCGACAGCTACACAGCTTCATGGTTCAAGGACGCTTGCAAGTCGAGCTATCAAGTCGAGTTGAATCTGGATATTCCGGACTCATCGCTTGAGCCTCACGTCGCTGCGATCATCATGGGAGCACAGCGCGGATTTCAGTCTGGTGCATTCATCATGGGCGATTTCTTCCGAAGATCAAACCTGACATTCGGAAGGATCATGCACGTTGACGGGACTCGCGCAGTCAGAGAGGTTGCCACCATCGGACCATTCTCAGATGGGAATGGAGTCGGAACCATCGCCTATGACGAAGCGTCCCTCGTGGCGACGATCACATTCACCCCAGACGTTGGCTCGCCCGCCTCCTCGTCTTTCCCCTTCAATGGACTCAACAACGCAGAGTTCGGGCTAGCGACCGGCTTCTCTGTCTTCTTCATTGGGTCGCCTGGCGGTCAGCTTCGTCCGTCCTCGCTGGCTCCACCCAGCTTTGGGTTGGATGATATCCAGGGAGATGGATCGTAATGCCTGTTCAGAACACAACTCTGAACGTTAGATATCCAAAGATTTGCAGATCCCATGCAAATGAAGTGTCAACCGTAGCGGTTGGCCCAGCCACAGCAGACGCAAGGCACGTGGCGTTCGTTAGACCGCGCGCCTACAGCAACGTTCAACAGGTGTGGCCCTGGGTGGAAGGGCGGGCTCCAAATACAATAGGGGCGGTTTGGAATGGGAAATTGTGGGTTGCCAGGACCGGAACCGGGCCAGGACTACCAGTCACATCGGTAGCTCCGACACCTGGGAGTGGAACAGGGTTTCAATACAACAATTTTGCTGTCAACACTGCAGACATTCTAGTTAGTGGACAGTCAGTAAGCCAATCATCGTTGGTTGAATATTTGTCTTCTGTTCTTTTATTCGATGCCCTCACAGCCCAATCGTTCCGAGATATCTGGAACAATGCGACAGAGAATCAGTATCTCATGTTGCAGTTTGGAGCACAGAGAACAGACGCTAGCGCTGGAGATCTTGTTCTTGGAAGCGCTGGAATCAGCGTTGTCCAGGCTCCAGATACGGTGAATAGAACCGTCACGCAAATCCCTATGTGGGATACGAATGACGGAACCACTGCCACTGGAGCGGATTACGAGGGATCCGCGATCGATGCAATCGCCAGGAGGCGCCGATTCAGGTGGAAGGCGTCTGAGTTTGAGAACGTAACTGCAGTCAGAATTGTTGCTTTCGTTCAGCTTGACGTTGGATCGCCAACTGGAAGCGTAGTGTTTAAGCTGAAGAACAATGCTGGATCAGATGTCTTCAGCCAGACATGCACAATTGGATCTTCAGTATTTAACGTTGGTCAAGTCATGGGTATGGTAGCTTTCAGGAGCACAGACCTGAAGGCGCTGCTTACCGACAACGAAGTCTACAACGTCTCTGTCAACCCGAGCAGCGCTGCATACTGGGCTCTCTCCTCACCAGGAAGGTGTCTCTACATCGTTCTTGAAGTGGAGCAGCAGTCTGGATTCTCAAGGACAACCACAGTCTACACTGCTCGACAGGCGAATAGTGGATACGCCACCACAGTTCCAATCAACACTGCGGTTGGAGGAGGAGATCTCTTTGCTCCTCTCTACTTCGCAAACGTAGCGAACCTTGTGAGACCCATGAGAGCATGGGCCATGATGCGCTCAGACACCGGCTCCGGTGTCAATATCCAGCTACGAAGTAGAGATGAAGACAAGTTCGAATCTGCAAGAACCTGCAACTTTGATGCTTCACCTGCTCTTCTCATCGGGAGCGGAGGGCCCACACACTCTCTCGTTGAGATCAACCTGGATGCAGCTTCATCTCTTGCTCTTCCGAATGGTTGCATTGGAGACAGGTCGTTCTACTTCAAGGCGCTTGGGGCATATGGCGGTGGCGGTGCATCTGACAGTGGGCTCTCGGGTGTCTTCCTTGCCATCTCGTTCGACGTTCCGACTGGACTCGCACCCAGCCTAGGGAACCTCTTTGCGGTTGGCGACTTTGATCCAATAGGCTGTGTCTCTACCGCAGCCGGCGGCGGAACGCCCGGCATCCTTCTGATTGGCAATGGAGCTGCCATTCCGAAGAAGTTTGATCCACAGGCTGGGGTCATACAGGATGCTGGGCTTCCGCAGCCTTTTGTAAATCACGCACCGTCTCCAGCAAACAGAATTGTTGACAACCACAATCCATCTCCAGGCGGACTTGGGCTGACGGCTGGCGCTGTCTACACATACGCCTATACATTCAAAAACTGTTGCACTGGAAAAGAAAGCAATCCGTCCGTTCCATTTACCGTTTCAACGGTCGGAGCAGTTCCAGCAGCTAAGGTAACTCTTGGATTTGCTGGAATGATGATTCCTAGCGACTCTCAGATTTGTGAAATCTGTATCTACAGGACTGTTGCAAATGGAGCGTTCCCGAATCTTGCAAAGGTAGGATGCTTCAATCCAGACGTTACCACAACGTTCGTTGACATGCTGTCCGACAACCAGTTGGACTTCATCAACGATTTCCTGTCTCAACTGAACAATCCTCCTCCTTGCGTTCCATATTTAATCTCTCACAAGAGGAGAATCTTCGGTGCAGGTGATATACCACTCACCAATCCGGCTGGCACAGTTTCAGTCCAGAACGGAAGCAAGGATGTAATTGGCGACTTTGATGTGCAGTGGGACCGCTGTCTTGAGGGGCGCTACATCCAAGTCCAGGGGGACTGCCGGAAGTATCAAATCCAGTTCATCCTCCCACCCAGCGTGGGAACTTCCCCAGCGATCAACGGCCTTCGGCTCTACGAGGAGTATGAAGGACCGTCCGCCGCCGGGCGCCTCTACACCATCTGCGGAGACGCGAACACGGTATACTACTCGGAGCCTGAGGAGCCAGAATACTGGCCCATCGTCAACCAGTTCCCAGTGGAGCCAGGAGACGGCGACTTCATCACAATGCTTGGGAGTTCCTATGACAGAATCATCATTGCAAAGCGAACAAAAACTTACGTGGCTGATTACCGAGAAATCCCGGCTACTGAAATTGTCGATCCGGCCAGAATTTCACCAGACATTGGATGCGTTGGGTCAAGAACATTTACTCAAGTTGAGAATTGGTCACTTTGGCTTGCTGACCGAGGGATCGCTCTATTTGATGGTAGAGGGGTGCAACATCTCCCTGTTTCGGATGGGATCTCCGACATCTTCATTGATCCTGACAGTCCACGCTACATGCGAAGAAACCGTAACGGACTCGTTCCTGAGGCGGTTGCTGTCAATTACCCAGTCCGACAACAAGTCTGGCTAGGGATCCCAACGATCCGAAGCAATCGTGGGTTCGACTGCATCATCGTCTGGGACTACAAGGAAGACACAGTAACTCTCTACGAGTTCTGCAACCAGTTCCTCAGCATGATCGTCGCCAAGGATTCAGAAGGAAATCCGAAAGTATACCTTGGAGATGACAAAGGTTTCGTCTGGGTTGCTGACACTGGCCACACGGACGGGGTTGGGACTCCAGGGAACACGGGGTCCGTGCGCGGCTTCATTACTTCCGCTTCAGACACCTTCAGCTTCTCCGACTCCTCGGCGACCTTCGTGGAGGGCGGGATCCCGGGGCTGGGTGGGCTGTCAGGCGCGGCAGGGCTGTCGCCGTTCTTGGACGAGCAGCCGCTAGGGATGGCTGGCGCGTGCGTCTACTTCCGCGACGCAGCCGGCTCCTTCACGGCTGCAGACGGCAGCAAGTGGGATCAGCGGACCGTTTGGGCTTCGACCAAGCAGCGCGTCTACTACACTCCACCCAGCGCGGCGCCACTGGATATTGGAACTGAATACATGCTTGGTCCGATCAACTGGTATGCAACGCTGAAGCCTTCGAACCTTGGAAAAGATTCTACACAGAAGAGAACGATTGATCTATTCCTAGTTCACGTTCCAGAAGAGTTTGACAGTCTTCTCAAGATTGAGTTCCTTCCTGACTTCGCTGCAGTGGATGAGAGAGCAGGGGCAATCTCTTCGGACGACACTGGTATTCCTGGAGATAGGACCATTTTGATGTCGAGCCCGAAGGGAAGACAGAACGTATCCATTGGTCGCGTGAAGCACGCATACATGGGATACAAGTTGTCCAACTTCGCTCCAGAACAGCCGATCAGGGTCCTCAATGTTGTTCCAACGTTTGAGGAGATGGAAGAATGAGTGGCTCAATTTGCGTTCCTGGACCAGTAATCATCCCATTCACACAGAAAGATCCTCCTCAGTCTGAGCCTATCCAGACGGCAATCAATCTGATTCTTGGAGGATTCGAGAAGCATCGTAATTCGATTAATTGCACAAATGACAGAATCGATCAATTGATCGAAGGTGGGGCATCCCTCCTCACGAGCCTCAACAGTGGACCAAGAATCGGACCAAGGCCGAATCTTAACTTCATCGAAGGATCCAACGTAACTATACAGTTGAACGAAGATGGTCCGAACGATGAATTCGACCTTACGATCTCTGTTCCAGGGCTAACTGGAACAGTAACCAACGGATCAAACGTTGGGACTGGTGGAGCAGGAGTCGGACTTGTATTCAGGGACAAGACTGGGACCATTCTAAACTTCCGAGCGCTTGCTCCACTGTCACCACTTCTTGGCTTGACACTTGGAGATCAGGTTCTACTTGCGCTCGTTATAAATCCGGTTGGTGCAGGGGAAGCAGTTGGCAGCAACCGCCTCATCAGCGGAACTAGTCCAATCAGGATAAATGGTGGAGCGTCAAGCAACCTTCAAAGCGACATAACGGTAAGCTACGATTTCGCTCCAGCCACGATGACAGAGTTCTTCGATGAGTTCCTTGGAGGAGACGTAGACTTTACTCCTCTGGGCGGGTCTGTAAACAATGTTGGAAATGAGAACTGGTATGTATTGCTTGATACCGACAGCGGAGGAGCAACGGTTGCCATAGGAACCATTCCAGGGGAGAACGATCATCCAGGTATCAAGTATCTACAAGCAGCAGCAGCTACAGAGACTCCTGCATCCTCTCCGCGTTGCGACATATACCAAGATCTAGATTCTGTCTTGATTGAAGGTGGATGGATATTCGATTGGGTCATAAGGATCCCATTCTTCGAAACTAACACAACCAACTTCTTCATCGTTGTAAGGGTTGGATTTGGAGATGTCCTTACTGCAGACTTTGTTGATGGTGTCTACTTCGAAGCAGATCCTGTCCAGTCTACAAACTGGAGAATCAAGACATCCAGTAATTCATCTGCAACCGTAACGAACACTGGGACAGCTATTGCGAGCAATACTTGGTATCGACTGAGGGCGGTTGTCAACTCAGGCGCAACGTCTGTTGAATTCTTCATCAATGGAACTTCTGTTGGAACGATTGGATCCAACATTCCTACCGGTGCTGGTAGGCAGTGTGGCCCTATCCTGCAGCTTCTTGGCGACATCGGAACCGGCGGAGCGGCTGCCGGCAACATGCGTGTTCACTTCGATTCAGCTTACTACCGAAACAACGTTGGAATTTCCCGTTAACTGAGGCAAAACATGTTCGCGACGAATGACCATCTAACTCCACTTGGCGCAGGACCAGTTCAGGCCATGGCTCAGTTGCTCGACGAAGCTGCTAGAGGCTTCACGACTGAACAATCGGAGCGAGTTCGTGTCGCAATCGACGTTGCCGCAGCGGATCCGTCGGATGCAGCTAAGCAAGGAAACCTTCTTTACGAAGTCCTTGAAGTGTTCATAGAATACGCACTTGCAAACCCAAGCGCTGACGCTACAGGTGCAGAGAAGAAACCAAAGAAGTGACCCATGCCCTACGGCTCCGAGCAAATCCAGGCAGTGTCCGGTCAGGCAGCCACGTCCCGGTATACCGGGCGCAGCGCGCAGACCGGGCTGTCTTCTCTCACCCAGGCAGCGGGGATGCAGCCGGGGGCTGGGCAGCAGGCGCCCGGCCCGCAGGGTGGTGGGGGTGGCGCGGCTGGGGGTGGGCAGGCGCCGGCTGGGAACCAGTCCTTCCTGTCCATGGGCGCCATGGGCAGGGTTCCGCAGCCGGCCGCGGCTCAGGTTGGTTCTCCTCCACCCAGTATGCCGGGCACCACGTCTATCTCTGAACTCGGAAACTACCTTGGGAGGATGTATGGCATCGACATTGGCGGATCGGGCCTGTTTGATGAGGAAGGAACAGCGCTCAGAACTCCGAGAAATGCTGACGAAGCTGCAGCATTCAATCTCATCTCACAACGCCTTGCGGATGAAAAAATGCGAGGATATGAGAAGAAGGCTGAATCGGCTCTTCAGCAGCAGCAAGGGCTTCTGCAGAGAGGCGGCAGGGGTTCTCTTGCTGCTTACACGTCTGGAACGTATGGACAGATGGCTCAGCTTTACGCAAGCCGTCAAGTCAATCCTTCTGACTTTTCCTATTGGATTGCCAAAGAGTTCCAGGAGAAGCAGGAAGCACTCATTCGCGAACAGATGAGGCAGCAAAAGAAGGCTGCCAAGCGTCGTGCCATTGGTGGCTACATCAAAATGGGACTCGGAATCGCTGGCGCCGCATTCACCGGAGGGGCCAGCCTCGCATTGACAGCGCAAGGCGCCGGTGAATCGGGGATGTTCTAATGCCTGAATACGGTGGCAAGCGTGGGCAGCAGTCGGAAGCCGACATCGTTCAGCGTGGCGGGCCTGGAGTCATCCAAGCGATGCAAGCCAAGGGCGCTGCAGAAGCGGATACGATCGCTGCGACTGGCGAAATGATTACCGGTCCCGTCAATCAGGCTACGGACTACATCGAAAAGCGCGCAGGAGAAAAGCGTGCCCGCCAGTTCGAGATGGACAAGATGGGCTCGCAGCAGCAGTTCGAGAAGGAGATGCAGGGGGAGAAGTTCCAGGATCAATCTTCCCTGCAGCAACAGGAAGGGCAGCAGCGCCAACAGCAACTCAAGATGGAGTTGGATGCTCGCGGAAAGGAACGCGAGCAAGAGCGTCAGTTCCAGGCAGCCACCGAAGGAAAGGTGACGTTCGACAAGGCGACCGGAACCTACCAGCCAACGGAGATGGCGAAGCAGACTCGCGTTGCGGAGCACAACCTCCTGAACGCGAAGCGCACGTCCATTCTTTCTGAGATTTCGCAGAACCGCCAGAAGTTCGATATGAACATGGCGGAAGCCAGAATGAAGTCTGGCACAGAGGCGGCGGAGCTTGAGGAGAAAGCAAAGCAGTCAATGATCGGAAGTATCGAGAAGCTTGCCGATCTTGAGCACAAGGCTCGTTCTTCTGCCATGCGTGGCGGTGGAGACAATCCGCTTGCCATGGGGCTCTCTCCTGAAGATGCCAAGAAGATGGGCTTCAGCGGTGGACAGCAAGGCCCAGAGCAGATGCAGCAGTTCGCAGAGCAGATGAAGACTGCTCGCAACGCACAGGCTTTCCAGCTTGCAGCCAAGACAGGAGACACAAGCTACATCGTTCCTGGAAGCAAGGAACAGATGATTATGACGAATCGCTGGATTCCTCAGGTCAGAAACTACCTGCAGAGTAATCCGATCATGCAGCAGATGGCCATGGAAAAAGGGCCACAGTTTGCCGGCAAGATGATTAACCGGCTAGCTGCCCAACTCACCATCATGGAACTGGCGGACCCAGACATCGCAGCCGCAGCGGCGCGATCGATGCAGTCCGGCGCTACCATGGGGGGAGAGCAGCAGTCGCAAGGAGCCCCAGGTGCCCAACAACCAGGATCTCAGCCTTCGTCCCAGCCAGGAACCCGCCCAGGCGGATCCGGCATCTCCATCCCCCGCGGGCGGTAGCTCGTCCTCCACCCAGCCGGCGCCTGGGGGCGGCATCGGTCAGGAGGCGCAGTCCAGGAGCGGCTCCTGGATCTGGGATCAACTCGGGCAAGGCAGGGCCAAGGCAGACGCGCTGGGTGGTCGCCTGAACGAGATCGAGGCGCTGGAAGACTCGGACCTGAAGGGCTTCCTTCGGTTCCATGAGTATGCCGGGCCAGACGAGAAGCTGCAGCAAGAGCAGCCCAATTCTCCTGCAGGAGAGATCCTGCGCGACGAGCACTCCCAGTTGATGGAGCGCTACGCAGAGGCAAAGAGGAAAGGAGAGAACTTCACTCCGCTGGCAGAGGAGTTCCTTGCCTTGTCCATGTCGGACGAGATCCTGCAGGATCATCTAGGAAACGACCCGATCACACAAAGCTTTCTTCCTGGCCAGCCTCCAGAGTTCGAAGGCTTGATGGCGGATCGGATCTTCCGCAACTTCAAGAAGCAGAGGAACAATGAATCCTCCATCATGGATCTTCAGGAGTGGGGACAGCTTCAGGAATGGTTGAATGCTAATCCTGGAGGCAGGTTTGAAAAGGCTCCGACTTATGCCAGTGAAGTCGATACAGCCGTGAGTCGAACGGATCGCCAAGTAGCAGCACAGCAGGAAATTGGAAGGATCCTGAATAGGCTGAACGAGGCATACCATACTGGGGTGAATCCAAAAGGATCCTTATACCAAGGACAACTCGTTGGTGAACATGCAAGAAAACTTGCCTCGCTGCAACTACCGCACTCGTTCGACGATGCTCCATTGTGGCACAAGCTTGGGGTAGGAGTCACGGAAGGCGCTGGGCTCGCGGCAATCAGGATCCACGACTTCAACACCAGCGTTGGAATGGACTCATTCTACGCTGCAGCCAAGCTCACGCGAGCGCTTTTTGCACCAGGAGCACCGCTCCCGGAGTGGATCGAGAACAACTACCACCCAGGCTCCATGGCGCTTGCGGCTGTCATCTCTCAGGAGATGGGCCTTGGTTCTGTTCCGTGGGACAACGAAAGTGGAATGCTCATCAACCAGAAGCAACTTGAGGATCGCGTCAATGAGTCGATCTGGTTGCAGGGAACATCCATCTTTAGTCACGTGGCTGGCTTCGTGGCGAACCCGATCCTGGGTGGCTCGACCATGGCAGCAGCGGGACGGGCTGGAGCCACGGCAGCCACCAAGGGGATCGGCTGGATCTTCGGCTCCCAGGTCGCCAAGCAGTATCCGAAGCTCGCTGCGCTCCTCGGAGCAACGGCCGGCATCTCTGCCTTCAGCGGGCTCAGCGCTGCGATCCACGAAGGATCCAAGGGGGAACTGAACGACGAAGGAGTCAGAGAATACGAGAAGTCAACGCTCAGTAATTTCGCAACTGGCTTTGCAACAGGACCACTGTATGTTCTCGCTGGCAAGATGGGCGGAAAGGCTGGGGATCTTCTCCTTCGCGCGCAAGCTCCAACGTGGCTTGCGAAAGCTGTGGGAGGCATTTTTGAGGGAGTAGGATTTGCGCACATGGAAGACTTGCAGCATGGCAAGGATTCCTTGACGTGGAACCTGATGCGCAATCCAACAAAGGATAACTTCGACAAATACATGATTCACGTTGGCGCGAACGCCATGGCTATGGGCCTGTTCCACATGGTTCACAGCAGCCCGCAACAACAGATGCGCGACAAGATCCTGAAGGAACATGGTGTTGACATCTTCTCCGATCTTACAGAACTACAGAGAAAGGCGGCGGAAGAGAAGCAGTCTCGCCAGATCGTTCGCGCCTCGTTCGAGCAGGCTCAGGAGGGTGTCGCCAAGGAGCACAACCAGCCATCCATCATGGAGATGCTGCTCCCAAAGAAGACCGAGCGCGAAGCCTATGAGGAGCGGGTCAGGGCCATGGGGCGCCGCGGGCTCCAGGAGCAGGAGATCGAGGCAAAGACAGGGCTCGCTACCGAGCAACTGATTGCGCCAAAGGGAATCGAAGGTCGCCCGATGGCTCGCGACTTCCCCATGCGCATTCTGGAATGGAACAAGCGCAGGAATGCTGCAGGAGGAGCGTTCAAGGGCAGAGAGTTTGGTGGATACGTAATCCTTGGCGAAGATGCAGGAAAGCACGAAGTCAAGCCGCTTCGCGCAAAGCATGGTGAGCTTGGAAGGCTACACGTTGGAGAGCTATGGGCAGACGTAAATGCTGGCAAGAGAGCGGCATTTATCCATTCACATGACAACAATTCTTTCTTTTCTGGAGTCGATGCAGACCTTGGCATCTTTAGGGACATAGTTAAGGTGCATGGAGAAAAAGCTCAACAGCAAGGCTCTTCTGAGACTAGAATCCCATTTATCGTCGCTGGCACAGGAAGCTTCCTCGTTGGAACAAAGATTCCTGGAAGTCCGCTTGCTTCCGAAGCAGATATCGCGAAGGCTTTCAAGGCTGCGAGGACGCAAGCTCTGACGCTGAAGCATCAAGAGATGCATCGCATGATAAAAGAGATGGAATCAGCAGGAGAAAAGATAGAATACGGCAAAGACTTCGATACGGCAGCAAAGCTAACGATTGACAGGGCTGAACTTGGAGCCACGACAAGTCCAGAAATATGGAATAAGGTTGGATTGGAGATGAATACATACACTCCATCCGAGTTCTATTCTTTGTGGCGCCACTATCTTGACGGCAACGCATGGGAAGTTAGCCCGGAAGCGGTCGGAGCGAAGCGCTCGCTTGGTGGGATCTATCCTGACGTGGGCGCGTTCCGTCCAGAGAAGATGCGCCGCACCGTCGTTTCTCCGGTTGAGAAGCAAGAACTTATGCGGGAACCAGACGCCGAAGGCTTCCGCCGCACAGCCAGCGAAATCACCGGCCAGGAGCTTCCACCCACCCAGGCCGGGACCATGCGCGCGAGCGAGGAACTGGGGGTGCCCAGGCCGGAACTGGTTGGCGCCAAGGAAGGCACCTACCACGCCGAGCCCGAGCTTCCCCATCCACCCAGCGAGGCCCGCGCCCCTGGCGTGCCCAGGGAGTCACCGCTCAAGGGCAAGCTGCCGCAGCCCGGTCCGAGCAAGCTGCAGGCCCTCTTCCACCGCGACCGCACCACCCAGCCCGGCGGTGGTGTCCTGGGCGCCCTGCGCTCGGGGATGCAGGCGACCCGCGCCTACATCAAGGACGTGTTCCACGGCCGGCGCAGCCTCATGGCGGACGTGCGGGCGGGCCGGCTGGGTGCGGCAGAGGCGATCGAGAAGCTGGGCTACCGGGCTCGATTCCGGCAGCTGGGCGAGTTCGAGGACCGCTTCGTGGCCGAAGTGGACCGGCTGAGGGTGGAAGTCGGAAACGCAGAGCGGACGGCAGGTGGGAGATTTTTCGATGCGCTGGCGCCCCTAGGATCGATCGCGGAGGGGTCAAAGGACCCAGGAGCCGCACAGGCCCTCCGCAAGCGATCTGCGGACGATTTGATGGAACTCCTTTACCTGAAGGACTTTGCAGCGTCCGCGGAGCGTGGGGAGACGCTGCCCCTGGGGATCGAGCCCGGGGAAGTCAAGGCCCGCCTGGACGCGCTCCGGCCCACCCAGGAAGTCCTGCAGGCCGCAGCGAACGTGCGCGCCCTGCTCGACCAAGCCGGGGAGCAACTGGTGGCTCGTGGAGTCATCTCCCGTGAGCACCTGAAGCCTGACTACATGCCCCACCGGGTGGCAGACTTCTTCGATGCGTTCTCTTCCTTCACTCCAGGAAGAACGGTTGGCAAGCTTCGTGAAGCGTTCCGTGGCTACATGAAGGCTCGCAAGGGAAGCGAGAGGATGATCGACACGGATCCTGAAGCGGTGGTTGCCTACTTGACGCAGGTGCAGAAGGACAACGCTGTACATGACTTCATCGTTCGCAACGGTGAAGCAGTTCACAAGCGGATGATGGATGCTCTCGACGACGCAGGCATCCGAACTGACTGGGCAGACATGAAGCCAGAGGAGTGGAAGCAAGCGAGGCAAGATCTCCATGATAAAGGCATGGTTGTTTACGATTCTCGCGTTGGCGATCTTGGTCGTCGCAATCTTGCGCAGGATCCAGTCGCGCAGACGATCTATCGTGAGTTCTCTGACCGCGGCGAGATGTCTATGCCGGACATTCTCGAAGTTGGAAGAAACATCAAGCCAAACGCGGAAAAACAGGTCTATCTGGTTCCAAAGGAAGTGGCCGAACTTTGGAGCGACATTCGCGCACCCAAGAAAAGCCTCATCAACTCCCCAACACTGAACGCGATCCGCAGGCAGGTGGGCCAGTGGTTCAAGGCTCCTGCGCTCCGCGGAATCCTGGGCCTCAAGACCATCCCGCGCCAGGGCCGCAATCTCATCTCCGATGAAGGAGCGATCCTCTTCAAGAAGACAATCAGGGAAGCAATCGCTATCCACAGGAAGCTTCCAGAGTCTCACAGGATAATCAGATCATTAACGGATCCTGAGTGGGGAAAGAAGAACCTTACTCCAACAGAGCAAAGCCTCAAGCAAGAGATGCAGATTCACGGAACCATCTCTGGTGGAGAAACGTTCGAAGCGCTCGGGCCGGGTGGCGCAGTCAAGGACCACCCAGTCTTCAAGAAGATCTACGGCGACTGGGACAACTGGTGGAATCTCAAGAAGCACTACCAGGGCGACTACAAGTGGGTGCGAACCGTAGACACCTACAGCGAAAACATCTTCCGCGCTGCCGTGTGGCTTGCAGAGCGAAGCAAGCTCATCCGTGAAGGCATCGATGCGGAATCAGCGGCTCGCGCTGCGCACCTGGAGACAGGTCGAATCCTCGTCAACTACAACCACAACACTCCGCTCGAAGCGAACGTTCTGAATACGCTTGCGTTCCCGTTCTACACTTGGATCCGCCATCAGGTAACATCTACCGTAGCAGAAGGCTTGCGTCGTCCAGGCTCCATGGCAGCGAAGTATGGGACGATCCAGGCTGCGCTGATGGCCTGGAACTACATGATGGCGGAAGACGAGGAAAGCAAGTTCATCCAGCTTGGCCACCGAGGAGCGCAGACGCCACACTTCTGGCTTCCGTGGGTCAGAGATTCCGAGGGCAACCCGATGATGGTTTCATGGGAAATGCCAACGGACATGACGGCCAGATTCTTCGGGCTGGGTGGCGCCGGCAGCAAGCTTGGCGACTACCTGTGGGGGCACGGGGACGCGGACATCCTGTGGCGCGACCTTGCGACGGGCGGGATGGAGGAGTCCGCGCTCACGGGCGGCAAGTTCGCCCAGGACTGGATGGCGCCGTGGTTCCGGGCTGCCGGCGGGTGGATGGGCTTCCGCTCCAAGTTCGTGATGCCGGGCGAGCTAGCCGGCACCCAGGCCGAGAAGGCTCTCACCGCTGCTCGGCCGATCGCAGACGTGACAAGGCTCTTTGACGATCGCAGAAGCATCGCTCAGAAGGTCACTGACTTCATGCCGTTTGGAAAGTTCGTAGAACTTACGGAAGGTGTGCCAGCAGACAAGCGCGTCTTTGAGTTCTACGCGGGAAGACAGCAGAGACACGAGGCTCAGCTTAATCTGGAAGTTAAGCGCTATCTTCCGAAGATTGACAATGCGATCAAATCTGGCAATTGGGATAAGGCTAGAAGCCTTATCGAAGATGTATGGAACGATCAGGCAGACGATCTCGCACCACTCGGATACACGAAGCTTCATCTTGCGAACCGATTCTGGAATGCGCTGCAAAACAAGTGGCGTCGTGACATTTGGAACAAGATGCCTGGATCGGTGTCCGCTCGCTTCCACTCGCTGAACGATCAGCAGAAGATCGCAGCGCTCAGGGAAATGGGATTGCTCGAAGAGGTTGAGGAAGAAAAGTAGGCTAGCCTTGTCGCCGACTCCCTTCTCAGCAGCACACAAAGAGAAGAGTGATCGAAAGCTAGCCTACCAGCACAACTGATTCAGCGGCCGTCTCTCCGGCCTGTCACGGGGGTCCTGGATTTGAAAGGTAGCCGTCCCTCCTCAACTCTGCCAGGATCAGGCACGGGTCGGAGAGCCCCGCTTTCCGCCGTGAGATGTTCAGGCGCTGCAGCGCCGACGGGGCATCTTGATTCGATCAGGCAGCCTTCTCCTTGCGGATGTGGCCACCGAACTTCAGGGCGAGTTCGTCCATGAGTGCCAGGACCGCCGCGGCAGCCTTGCGGATCTCCCCAGTGATGACATCATCCGGATCGTCCACGTTGATGAGCCGGCGCACGGAGCTTCGAGCGACGCCAAGCGCCTTCATCGTGGGAGAACCGAGCAGTTCCCTGTGCTCCATGCGGGCCTTCGCCCGGTTGAGCCGGCGCTCGTATTCCGCGATCACTTCCTGAGGGGACCGGCGAGCCCTCTTGGGTCCGCCACTCTTGTTCTTGCTAGCCATAGTGGAGGAAGTCTGCTACCCTGGAACCACTATGGCAAGAACAATCTTGGCGTTTCTTACGATTTTTCTCTTCGCTTCCTGCGCTGGAGTTACCACAGATCCCACGAGGATGGCAGACAACGCGGCAGACTTCCGGGAGATCCGCGACAGTGGGATCCCTGCCGTGCAGCGCATCCTGGCCAGGAACAAGGCAGCCTACGAGTCTGGAGTAACTGCGCAGCAACTCGCGCTGGAGAGCGGGATTCCGCTCTTCCAAGTGGTGATGGAAACCTACGTCACGCCGAAGGCGTCAGTTTCGAATCCGTCGCGGGAGTGAACAGGAACGCAAGCTCCAGGATCCAGTCCTTGCGCGTGAGCGACTGGCCTTCCACCCAGCGAGCAGGTTCAAGCTGGTTGGCGAAGAAAAGCTTCTCTTCGGTGCCCTTGGACCAGATGAGAAAAGCAAAGCCGCCGACCCGCAATACCTCCTTGAGCGCCATAGCTTGGTGCTCAGGAATCCGGATTGTTGGCTTCTGGTAGCCCTCCTTGCATTCGATGGCTACCACCCTGCCCGACGACGTGTAGCCGAAGAAGTCGAAGCCGGTCTTCGCGGAGTGGGAGCCCTCCAGAACTTCTTGCTGGGTGCCACAGGTTGGGCAGGGGATCAGCCGCTTCTTGAGGAACACAGGCTCTGGCCACTTCCAGATGCGCGCGATTCCTTCACGCGCTAGGTGAGTTGCTGTCTTGGACACCAGTGCTTCCAGTTTCCCGCCGGGCTTCATGTGTTTTCTCCGCAAGCTTGTTGAGTAGATCGAAGTAAGCGTTCACTTTCACGCGGACAATCATCATAGAATCTCCAGCTTGGTATGATTTCCAAGCTGCTTGCTCAAGATCTGATAGCCGATCGTATTCCTTCAAGAAGAGTTCGTAGCAGGATTCCCAGAACGTTGGAATCTTGTCGAACCACTTCCGATCAAACGCCGTCAGGAGTGGATTGACTATCGCTGTCCACTGGCTTGTCGAACGAGTGCTTGATGAAGCGTTCAAGTTCTTTCTTTCTTCCTTTGAGTTCCTGCTCTAGTCCTTCGAAAACCGCATCTTCGAAAGATTTTTGATCTACGAACTCAGCGCACTCGCATCCTATCACGCAGCATTTCCACTGCGCCCAGTAATGATTGAAGTCAAGGTGGCCACAGACGCATCTCACTGCCCCGCCTCCCCGCCCTGGTCGGCTGCGGGATGACACCAGTCGATCGGCGGCAGGATCAGCGCCGCAAATTCGTGGAAGCCGCAGGCGGTGCAGCGCAGGGACGGCTCAACGCGGCTGGTCCCGGGAGCAACGCGCCACGTCGTAGGCAGCATCGTGTCCCGCATCACCCCGCCGCAGTGGTGGCGGAACCACAGGTGCTTGCCGTCCGGATCCAGCCAGACGCCACCATAGTCGGCAGTAATCGTCACTTGCGTTCCTCCTGGTCGGCTGCGCTGGGGCGGGCGAGCAGGGCCAGCGCCTCAACCCGTGCGTCGAACTCGATGGCCGCGTTGTAGCCCTTACTGCCGTGGCCGCCGCCGAACTCCACGATGAGCCGCAGGACACGGCGCAGGGCTTCGTTCTCGGCGCGGAGACGGTCACGCTCAGCGATGATGTGCTCTCCACTAAGCACGCGTAGTAGCTCGGCCTGAGGCTCTAGCATTCCAATGCGGGCGCGCAGATCGTCGTTCTCGGCCAGCAGGGCGAGGATGGTGGCGGGGTTGACGTTGACTCTCATGGTCATACCTCCGGATGCTGGTCGGCTGCTTGGGCGTCCAGGATCCGCTCCAGCACGCGGCACGCTTCGTCATCGGCCGCGAGTCCGCCCGTGATGCGTCCATCACAGATGAACATGGTCAGGCGCCGCGCACGGAACAGGCACTCGACGTGTTCTACAAACGCACGCCGGTAGTTCGCAAGCAGCAGCGTGAAGTTGACCTTCGCCGCCTGCTCCAGCGCGTCAAGGTCGCTCATCGCAAAAGCGGCCCAATCCCGCTGCGCAGCACGTCCACCTGATGCGCGTTGCCGTAGTCGATGAGATTCAGGAGCCAGGAGCGTTGCGCGTCCTGCGCCTGGAACTTGCCGCGAGTCGCAGCTTCAAGAAGCTGCATCCGGTCCTGGCAGAGAAGAAGGATAAGAATTGCTGTTTTCATCGGATTGCCAACATGAGAAGAGAGAAGATTGTTTGGATTCCACTAATCAGAAAGAATCCGATCACAGCGCCTGCAATGAGATGAGCGACTGTGGCTCTGGGGCCCCAGGAATCGTCCGACCGAACCAGGCGTCTAGGGCCAGGATTCGATCCTTCCAGGTATCTGGCGAGTTCTTGATGAACAAGGCGACAGCGCTCACAGTGGCCCTTCCGATGTCCGTGAGGACATAGAGCCCAGGGCGGGAAACCTGCAGACCTTTCGCACCGATCATCCTGCTTATCCATGTCTCCACCCTGATACTGTTCATGTCGTTTGTCAAGCCGACAATTTCAGCGTAGATGTTTCGACCACATTCGCCCGCAAGGTGCTCGAACTTGTTCACGTCTTCTGAGCGCTCGATTGCGTGCCACAACATCCGTTCAATGATGAGAGGCTGTGGCGGCGCCTTCTTGATCCTGTTGGCGCTCCAGGAATCATAGCCCGACTGCGCCCACGTCTCCTCCAGGAACGCCTTGGCAACCTCCACGTGGCACTGCCGAACCACGCACTGGTTTGGGTCCACGTCGTGGCTGAAGCACAGGTTCGCCACGGCAATCCCGATGCGAAGGACGCTTCGCGCCTTCTCCGCCACCGTGAATAGCGGAAGATCCTGGCTGTAGGCGGTGGCCCACGTTTCCACGATTTCTTCCGCCTTGGTTTCCGCCTCTGGGTGGATGTGGATGCGTTCGGGTGGCATGTCCCAAGCCCTTCGCACCAGAGCGTTCGCTAGCGGATGTGTCCATTGATTCTGTGTCTTCTTCGTCGCCAACATAGGAGACGTTGACATAGCCATTCCCACGCACATGAAGTCTGTGCGCGCGATGGATTCGTCGGTTATGTAGAGATCCTTGATGACTTCGCACGGGTATGCGTAGTGAGCAAACCCTAGTTTCTGTGGGGGATTCGCCATCGTCACGAATCGAACGCGCGCCTGATACTTGATGTTGACAGCCTTCACAACTTCAAGAGTTCCGATGTCACGGGCGCTTTGTAGCTCCTGCATGACTTGATTCGTCTTATTGTGTGTATCGACGAGGCCATGGAGTTCATCAAGGATAAGTAGCTGGCCATCAAGGCGGGGAAAGAGTCCTGGCTTAGCGCGCCATCCGCCAGAGCTTCCGACTCCAGTTCGCTCCAAAGTGACAGTAATTCCCGCCTTAGATACTGAACTTTGAGCCGAAGCATACCTACCGAGCCCATACAGTTCCAGCAACCTTCGCGCCGTTGTTGTTTTTCCAGTTCTAGTGTATCCCACCAAACAGCAATCCACCCAGCCGCGCTCTGTTCGCCCGCTTGCTCGTGGCATCATCAGCGCGGAATGCGCAGCGATCTCGATTGCACGAGCCCATGGCATCCCCACGATTTCCGTGGAGTGCTCAGCAATCTGTGCTTCGCGAGCGTCCAGGTAACCAAGCACGTCTTCCGGCCGCTCCGCGTTCCAGGGAGTGATGGATCGCAGCGAATCGACGAACGGGCTGATGTTGAACGGCATCCTTTCCGCAGGCACAACCTTGGTGGCTTCCACGATCGGGCGCGCTTCCGTCAACTCAGGCGCCACCCAGCCCTCCACCAAGTGGTCCTTCGCTGCGGCCGGCTGGGTGGGAGACAGCACCGTCACTTCAACGTAGGGGTCATCTGAGTCGGTGGGCGGTCCTGCAGTCCAGAGCCATCTTGGCTGTGCCGGACTCTGTTCTTCCAGTTCTTGTATCTCAAAACCGGGACAGCCTGGGCCTGGGTGGAGCCACTGCTTGACGGATTTGTAGATATCTCCGGCAAGGAACAATCTGGCTGTGAGTCCTGGCGAGTCCTTGAGATTAATCTGACCGTCACCATGATCTCGTGAAAGCCTGCATGTGTCGCAGGCTCTGTGATTACCGATATCACATCGAATGGACAATTTGTCGTAGACAATGCGCGTGTCAAATTGGACACCAGCGACCGAAGCGACGAATCTGACAGCTTTTCCAACACAGTTTCCAAGAGAATATACGGTGGCTTCGTGGTGGAATCTTTTCTTGGCTTCTCTGGTTTGCAGTAGTTCATTGCTCTCAACCTTTAGTTCCGTTAAATCTCTGCCGCCATTGCTCCACCAATCTCGGAAGTCCCCTTTTGGGTGCTTCGCTGGATCTAGTGGAACCCAGCGAACGAATACTTCGCACTTCCTGTCAATCAGCGCTGGGATGACTTTGTTGAACAAGTTCTGTTGGTTCTTGTTCTTCTCGTCCAGGCTGTCTTTTCCGTGGTAGACATCAAGGTCATAGACGATCTGCACCTTCCGGTCAGCGAACCACCCAGGGAGTCGATCGGCTATCAGCGGGGACCCGGCTCCTCCAGTCCAGGTGTAGGCCGCTAGTCCGAATTTGGTTCGAGCGACCAAGCAGTCCCACTCTCCCTCCATGAGCCAAAGTTCCTGATTGCTCTCTGGCGGAATCCATGCTGGCCACAAACAAATCGGACTTCCAGTTGGTGAATCCTTGGACGCTCTAGGCCACCACTGCCAGCGAGGTTCCACTTTAGGTCCGCGCCAGATATGAGCGCGCGGAAGCAGCACTCCGGCAGCGTTCCAGCAAGGGAAAATAAGCCCGTTTTTAGTTCTTCCAATGCGAAATTGAGAAAGCTCTTCTGGGCCAAATCCGCGAGCGGCAAGTTCTCCGACATAGAAGTTTTTTGAACCCCACAGGTTGACTTCGAACTCATCAACCATCTCATCTGACAGGTTTTTCTCTTCTCTTTTCCCATCCTTTACATTTGGCTTCTCAAGTGAATAGAACTCCACAAGGAACATGCACGCTTCCCACGGCGTTCCTAGGTTCTTCTTCCTCTGTAGCCAATTGAATAGCTCTCCAGCGAATCCGCATTGATGACACTTCAGGAAACCTGTTCGACTATGGATTCCAGCGCTGCCTGATTTGTCAGTGCAGAGTGGGCATTTGATGCTGCACCACCCGTCATCGCGCTCCTGCAGAACTTCCACTTCCAAGCGTTCCATGGTCGGACGGAACTGCGAAGCGAAGACATCGCGGACGCGGGAGAACATTGACTCCTCCGGACGGTGGGCAAGGAAGGTCGCCCCGATCCACCGCTGTCGGCTCCTCGGGGCCACAGAGCCAGTGCCGTGGCCCTGGCCTGGGCGTTAGGCTTCGCCCTCTTCTACCGCGTCCTGCTTCAGCTTGCCAGCGGCTTGCGCGGCCTGCAGCATCTCGTTGAAGGCTCGGGCCTGGGTGCGCAGTTCCTCGCTCACGGGCAGGGTCTTGTCCCACGCGATCGCGGGCGCGTAGTATTCCGCCGGACGGCCGGTCGCGTCGATCCCCACCCGCTTCTTGATCTCCACGACCGTCGTGTATTGCCACCAGTTCACATGCTGTGATTGCTTGCTTGTGAGAAACTGGCGTGCATCCTTCTCGCTCGCTTTCCGGAAGCGAACTGCTAGCGGTCCGTCCTGGGTGGCAGCAATGAAGACGTGTGACATGCTGCAGAGCGGTGGAGTCTTCTTGTTCCATTGTGCGTATTGGCACGATTCGCAGTCACCGTAAACGGTTCCGTTCACGAGATCGAAGGACATGCAGCGCTCACGCTTCTCTGCATCCATCGGCCCAGATTCCATCATCGCGCGAGTCTTCTGATGGAAGACGATCACTACGTGTTGTGGGCTTTCCAGGGCCTTGTTCGTGTATGGATTCCAGAACTTCCCAGGCATTGCCTTGCCGGCTTTCACTTCGTCCGACATTCCCTGCAGGACTTTAAGCGTTGGAACGTAGAGATCGGTGGCTTCCACCATCGTATCGTCTACGTATGCCTCCGACTTCTGCAGTGCGTTGTCTTGCGGAACTGGCATGAGAGGGAACTTTTGTTCAGGTGACATAGCTAGTCTTCCTGCGCTGAGGGAGCCGCTTTCGCTGCTTCCCAATTTGTCACAGTGATTCCCGGGGAGTCGTCGAGCCTGAGGCATTCCGGGACATGCATCTTGCCCTTTTTGTTGTAGATGTCGCGGACGATCTCTCGCACGCGAGTTGGGATGAGTTCTTGCCTGACTAGATCAGCGGGCTCGTAACCCTCGCGCTGTAGCCAACCGAGAACTTCCTCGGTGTTGCCAAGAGTCAGGCTGAAATGCAGCCTTGGGGTGACAGCGAACGTGGCGCCGCATTGCGTCTTCTGGCTAGTGATCTCCGCTTCCATCATCCCTTCAATCAAGGCTCGCTCCGCTTTCGCAAGCTGCGCGTTGTTCTCCTTGACTGCATCCGCAAGCCCATCCTTTAGTGCGCGAATGCGGATGTATTCCTCGCGAAGTTGTTGAATGGTTGTCATTACATCTCCGTTTCACATGGAGAGTCTGTTTCTCCAAGAATATGTCGCACATCAATCAAGGCTCCATTTGGAAGTTCATTCCAATTCTTCTCTATGAATTGATGTGCATTGAAGAATGTTCTGTCTGGCCACTCGAATGCGTCATAGTGGCATCTCTGGGTGGATGTCATGTGCATTACGTATACCCCTCCAGACTCTACCCACCCAGCACGGCGAACAAGCCAGCATTCCCGAGCGTATCCGGTCATTCTTCTTCCACATGGAACCTTCACGCACATAAGCGGGATGAACATTCCCTTGTCCCTCAATTCGAACAGCTTCACTTCTATTGTTTCGCTCATACCGTCGCCTCAATTGCTTTTCTGAAATCGCCAAGAACCATCTTCGCCACTCCTTCCTTCTCACAAAGACGCTCGTGAAGTTTCTCTTCAATCGAGTCTTTGATGATCGGAAGGTAGACATTCACTGTTCCAGTCTGGCCAATGCGGTGAACTCGATCCTCTGCTTGCGAATTCACGGCGGGGCTCCAGTCACGCCCCCAGAACACAACGTCCTGGGCAGCCGTCAGGTCGAAACCTTCGGCGATCTTGACTTGAATCAAGAACAGGCGAGTATCATCCGTCTGGAATTTGGTGATCCGATTGCCTCGCTCCGAGACTGGCGTATCGCCAATCATCTGCAATGGAGAGTGGTCCGCGAATCTTCCCCATGCTGCTTCCAGGCTCGCATTGAACCGGAAGAACGCCACGACCTTCTTCTTCTCCAGGTTCTCAAGTAGCTCTTCCAGCCACGCAAACTTCGGGTTCTCACGGAATATCCACCCCCCAGCGATGACTTCGTGCGGGCTGGGTGCGGACAGAGCTAGCTTGTCGGTCAGGGTCAGAGGGACGGGAGAAAGGAAGCCCTGGCAAATTTGTTCCAGGCGCATCGCGGCTTCCATCGCGGTCTTGGCTCGATTGTCGAGTATCGGCATCTCTCCACCCAGGTCCGAGAAATCGTATAGCCACTTCTTCGCCATCTTCTCGTAGACTTCCCTGCTTCTCTTGTCGAAGTCCAGAGGAATGACGGAGTGAACCTTGTCCGGAAGATTCATCACGTCTTTTTTGAGCCTGCGGATTTGGATGGTTTCAAGGATCGATGCAAGTTCGGCTTCGTTTCTGGTTCCAACAGGCTTAAGGAATTTGCGAGGTCCAACAAACATTTCCTTCCGAATTTGATATCGGTCTTCGAACTCCCACCTGTTCCTCCATATCCCAGGTCGAACAAGAGAGACTTGAGAAAATAGATCGACGATTGTATTTCGAATGGGAGTCCCAGTGAGGAGTATGGTGTGTCTCGCTTTGAATTTCTGGCACGCTTTCGTCCGCTTGCTGCCCGAATCTTTGACATAGTGGGATTCGTCCAGAATGAGGAAGCCGCCCTTCACGAACTTGGCTAGATCTAGCACAAGTTCTGGGCGGCGAGAGAGAAGGTCGTAGTTGACGATGCGTGCAGCAGTGTGAACCGATCTATCGTTGTCGGTATAGCTTGATCCACTATCGACAACGAAGCTCTCAATCCAGTTAGCCTTGAGATCATTCTGCCACTTCCACTTGATGCTTGCTGGGCACACAACGAGCAATGGTTGTTCCACGCAGCATCGATAACAGGTGATGGCAACCTGGGTTTTCCCAAGGCCCATTTCATCTGCCAGGATGCCACGATGCTCCATTGAGGCAAGCCCGAAGACTGCTTGGACTTGGTGAGCAAAGAGAGGAAACGGAGAAGGCAGATTTTCGTGGTTTAGCGGCAGTGAATTCCCATGCACCGCCATGTAGATCTTCTGCGCATCGCACAGGAGCGCATCGCACATAGAACTGGCTGGACCACTCCACCCTCCAGGAGCGATTTCCTTGCTCAGAACTTGCGCGTTGTAGATGGACGCAGGAATGTATGCGATTCCCTTGTTCCACTTGACTCCTGGAAGTTTCTCCAGGAACGAAGAAGCAAAGCGTGGGGCGTCGCAAGTGAAACAATGCTCAGCAACGAGGTAGTCAATCATGGAAATAAAATGTGGGCGCCCCGGGAGCAACAGCAACCACTACAGGAGAGGAGGACCTAACGCTGCGGAGCGTCAGGAAGTTGCTGCGCTTGCGGGGGCGCCCACAAGATGTCATGTCCTGGGAGGAAAGAATCCCTGCATCATCAGCACCATCTCTCGGTGCCGGAAAACGCAAGAGTAGAGATCCTGGAACAAAGAGCAAGGGGTCACTACCCGCTGCTGGGTTCCGTCCTGACACACCCAGGTTGCCTCCAGGATGTTCTGCGGTGGGGCCGGCCGGCTTCCCTGTTGAGCCAGGGCCATCGCTGATCCCGCGGTCCCTACCCACACTAGCCCAGCTTGGGTGTCCACCCAGAACTCAGTCAGGGGCGCGGTCGCGGTTGAAGGCGGGGCTGGGTGGGTCGTCACCAGCGTCCAGTAGCCGTCGGCGTTGGGCACGAAAGCGACGACCGAGGAGAGAGGAATGGCTTCCTGTGCGCGAGCACAGAGACAGAGGAGAAAGAACGCAAGCAATCGAAGCATGAAGCACCGAGAACTTGAGTGAACCACCCGGGCAACGGGCGAAGGTGTCCGCGGTCGGTGGGTGGCGGAACGAGAGCCCTGGATACCAGAAGCCACAAAAAACGTCAACCCCCCTTGACAAAAACTTGTGATGGCTGCAAGCTTCCATCTTCTTGTGCCGCCGTGGTGGCATGGAACCACGGTCCGCACGTTCTGGGAGATGAGAAGTGAACGCTGCTCCCCGCTTCTTCCGGGCGGTGTGTAGCAGAGGGTGGCTGTAGGGCGGGCCAAAAAAACTTGGTCCGCCCTACTTTTTTGAAATCATGTGGTATGCTTCCGGAACCATGACAACCACCACGTTCGATTCTCACGCGGCTTCCCGCGAATACTTCAACCGTCCCGCGGACGAAGAGTTCTGCGACTTGGACAACCTGATTTCCGAAACGAAGCGCCGCCGCGATCGTTCCGAAGTGAAGGAACTTGACTTGTGCGGCGCAACAATCCGAGAAGCCGGAGAGACTTCGCCCATCCGCTTCGCCGGATATCCACTCACTCCCTGGGCATTCTCGCAGTTGTGCGCCCGCCTCTCTGCGCCTGCAGACTTCGTGCGCCAGTTGAATCCGGACACGATTCAACGGGTCTTGCGCGAGCGGCAGGCGCGGCGCGCGGGTGAGGAGAAGGAAGCGCCGATGGTGCGCGCTCTCATCACTGAACCGCCATTCGGCGGGCAGCCGGAAATCCGGGCGATCCTCACACCACGCTACGAACGCGTGTGGGATACCGACCTGTTCTCCCGCGTGAAGCGCACGGTGGGAGACATTCTCAAGCCGGCCGGGACCATCGCTGGCCGCGGGAGTGCAGACGGCGGGGCCGGCCAGGGTGGGCAGTGGAGTGCGGGCGTGCGCGAGCGGAGTGGTATCTACTCATCCGATCGGAACACGTTCGCGTTTATGGTCAACCCCACCCCGCTTCCCGGCCCGGATGGCGGGGACCAACTTCTCTACCGAGGGACCATCATCGGGAACTCAGAGACGGGGGAGCGGAAGTGCTTCGCGTGGTTCTTCGCGTTCGATTCCATCTGTGCCAACCACATTATTTGGGGCGCAAGCGAGAAGATTCAAACCGTTGCATTCCGCCACATCGGAAAGAAGAGCGTCGACCGTGGCGTCCTGGAAATCGAGAGAATTCTTGAGACGTGGGCCGCAGTCCAGCCCGAAGAAGAACTCGACAAGATTCTCATGGCAAGCAAGACTCCGTTCTACGATCGGAACAAGCCCGACGAGCGGGAGCGGAAACTGCGGGCCAAGGGTTTCCCAGTCCACTTGATCGATGCATCGGACACCCACGCGGAGCATCGCGAGGAGATCCACGGAACCGATCGCTCAAGCTACTGGGGCGTGGTGTGCGGGATCACTCGGGCCGCACAAGAACTTCCGCACGCGGGAGAGCGGCTCGACATCGAATCGTGGGCGGGCGAGATGTTGCAGGAATGCCAATGACTGCGATACTTGATCTCCAATTCAAGCGCCTTGTTCGCCAAGCGCTGGTCTTGAAGGTGCTAGCCACGATGAAAGGATGAATCGGATTCTCATTCCTTGTGGTTCCAGGTGCAAGCAATCGATGGCTCATTCTATGGGCCAACGTTCTACGGAGTGATTGCGGCGCTTGTTCGGAAGAACTTGGTAGCGGTTTCCAAGAGCACAACGCGAAAGTCCTGGTCTGTATACCATCTGACGATGGACGGATGACGAGCGCTGAAGAGGTTGTAACGGACCGCGATTCCCCTACTTCGCCGTCGGGGGAGCGTGGTCCTGGGGATAGGCTAGGTGCATGTTGCGCCTAGCCTTTCTCTTTGTGGTGGTGCTGGGTGGCTGTCAGAGCCGCACCCGGCCCCCGGTCAATTCGCTTGCGGTCCTGATGGAAGCGCTGCCCCCGCTCGGGCGGGTGAGCGCGCGCGCGGTGGCCCAGGAGTGGGTGCCGTGCTCACCCTCGGTTCTGGTCGTCGAGCAAGACCGCGGGTGGTTCCGGTGGCGGATGGACCCGAGCGCCGGGCTCCAGCGCCCCCAGACTGAACCGATGATCTTGGTCCTTTCCCCCTGGGTGGACAACATCCCATCGCCCGACTTGGCTTGTGGAAATCTCTTGGTCGGCGCCCCGTTCCTCATGCTGGAAACGGGGTTGCGCTCGTTCGGCAATCCTTGGAAACGTGTGGAGAACGTGCCCGATGAACTGCGCGGTTTCGAACTGCGCGCGCAAGCGTTCTCACCGATCCTGGTTGACTGGACGTTCCCGCTGGCCGTCACCAACGTTGTCGCGTTCACGCCGTGAGGGATGGAAAAAGTCGCAACCCGCTCGCCCTTGCGGTCTATTGCGCGAAGAGAGTGTGGCGTCCTAGTTGTCCATTCACGTTTGAAGATTGTGTATCTATCGGGCTATCTGAGTTGCTCATGTATCCCGATAGCAAGCGTCCGCTTGAGTATGTAATCATCGACGAGATACGCAAGTGGAATACAAGGAGTGCGAAGCGGCCGGTATCGTTGCGCAGCGGCCTTGGAGTTCATAGCCCGGACTGGGTGGGGGCAATGGATCGGTCGGAAGCGGTCGCCGTAGCCTTGGCGCGATTGAGCAAGCGCGATCGTTCCGTGTGGTGGTTGATTGCGAACGGCTACGCGAAGCAAGAGGTAGCGAAGCGATTCAATAGAAGCCCCGCGTGGGTTTCGTTGGTGCTGCGAAGGACGCGGGGCTTTCTGCGCGATTGCTTGCTGATGGCGCTAGCCTAGGCTCTGCGCGCGCGTCGGGTGGACAAGCTGTCAACGTCCGCCCCACGAGCCATCTTCCCCGAATTCCCTCCGCGGTTAGTTCTGGCAACCACGCTCATGTGTTGGGACTCCGTTAATGCAGAGCGCTGCACATTGCGAGCATCCAATACGCACGCCTTCCTTGAAAGGTATTGGCTCTGTCTTGTCAAAGCCTAAGTCCTTCATGCGCTGAGTCAGTGATGGCTTCTTCATGGTTCCACTACCATTGCCGTAGTTCCATACGTTGAATCGAGAGTGAAGTAATCACGCCGGCCGAATCTGTCCGGTCCTGCGCTCTCTTGGCTTCGTCAAGCGTTGCGTAGTCAACGCATGTGAACGTGCGCGTATCCCATTCATTTGGAGCGCTCATGCCTTGACTCTTTCTGGCATGATGACAAGCGACGGCTTGCTACCTTCAAGCCACAAGTAGACATTCCAGTGCTTGCACCCGCCGCGCACAAGTTTCCCGGTCCACTTCATTTTTGCGCACAGAGCGATTACCGCAAGGTCGTGTGCATCGTCCGAGGAAACCCCGTATTCGTAACCGATGGTCTTGCGGTTCCCGTCCATATCGTGGGCGACAATCATCGCGCCTTTGTAATTCGTTGCTGGCAGGAACTTCGTGAATATGGCTTTCATTGTTCGTCGTCAATTTCTTCAAGCACTGCTCCCGATACGTTGAAATTCCCTGCCTTCTCGCCGATTGTTCCAGCAACGTAGGCAAGGGCTTCCTCCGCTATTTCTCGGTCAGTGAATGGCCCGATGAATCCGATGGTGTGAGAGCCTTGTCCCTTGATGACTACAATGTATTTCATTTCAACGCTTCCAGAATGATGGCTCGCGTAGCTGGGTGGGTAGTGTGAGAGAGCAAGTCGCGCAATCCCTGGCGCCCGCGCGCCGTTCGCGCAAGGATCGTGGCAAGCTCCGAAAGAAGATGAATGGCTAGGTGTGTGTTCATGGCGTGTATCCAATGGCGTCGCTCAGGTCGGCGCCGTGCAGGTTGGCGTCGCGCAGGTCGGCGTCGCGCAGGTCGGCGTCGCGCAGGTCGGCGTCGCGCAGGTCGGCGTCGCGCAGGTCGGCGTCGCTCAGGTTGGCGTCGCGCAGGTCGGCGTCGCTCAGGTTGGCGCCGCGCAGGTTGGCGTCGCTCAGGTCGGCGTCGCGCAGGTTGGCGCCGCGCAGGTCGGCGCCGTGCAGGTCGGCGCCGCTCAGGTTGGCGCCGCGCAGGTTGGCGCCGCGCAGGTCGGCGCCGCTCAGGTTGGCGCCGCTCAGGTCGGCGCCGTGCAGGTTGGCGCCGTGCAGGTTGGCGTCGTGCAGGTTGGCGTCGCGCAGGTTGGCGTCGCGCAGGTTGGCGTCGCGCAGGTTGGCGTCGCGCAGGTTGGCGCCGCTCAGGTCGGCGTCGCGCAGGTCGGCGTCGCGCAGGTTGGCGCCGCGCAGGTCGGCGCCGCTCAGGTTGGCGCCGCGCAGGTTGGCGTGGTACAACGACGGCGTCGCGAAATTTTCACGCAACCACTCCCAGTAGACATGCCCACCGTTTCGGAGAACGTGCTCCGCGTTCTGGGTGGTTGACAGTTCAAGCTTACCGTCGATTGCTAGCTTATCGAAAAGCGCAAGCCCTTCGATGCAGGCTTCCTTTTCTTTTAGTTCTTCTCTAGTGATGATGTTCATGCTTCACCCAAGAATGAGAAGTCACTATGTAGGATTCCGAATCTCTTTCCGTGCGTCTCAAGCAATCGGGTTTGAACGTAAACGTTAGTATCGTAAATTTCCTCACACGGCGAAGCGATGTAGACGTGTTCCGTTCCTTCCAGATACACGTAGACTCCAGAGCTACGGAGCGCTTCCGCTACTTCTTTAACCGTTGTTGGCCCAGTGTAGATCTTGAATTTGTAGTTCATACTTCACCTATCGGCATTCTTCGTTGCGGCAGAATGCATCATTGTCCACACAGTAAGGAGCATCTGGATACTCAGGGCAGTGTGACTTGATGATGAACAGTTCTTCACTTCTCGCGCTCTCACGCTTTGCGTAATCACGCGCTTCGTTCTCTGTCTTGAAGCGCGGGAGTATGTCTGGGTTGGTCATGTGTCACACGATGGAATCCAGGAACTTGAAGAGCTTGCTGGCAAGCTCTGAGCGCATGTCCAGCATCGGGAAGTAGCAATGTCCGCCTTCCGTATCGGAATCGCAAGCTTCCTTGATTGCCCATGCTTCGTGCTCCGGAATGTCGTGTTCCCCTACTCCATGCTTGTAGAGAACGTTGGACCATCCGTAGCGATAGCCAACGAAGCAGATAGCTTCGAAGTCTGCCTCAGTGAGTGAGAGATGATACATGGCTCACCTATCGGCCCGGAAATCGAAGTAAACCCGTGGCGAATGCATGAACTCCATGCTTCCCTTCACTCCATCCGACTTGCGCCGGACCACGACGAAAGGTGCCGCGAATCCAAGGACTTCGAATTCCTGGGTCAGTTCATCCGTTGTCCACTTGCGCTTCTTGTCCTTCGCAAAGTCTTCCAACGGTTTTCCGTTCTCGATCATGTTCCTTCTAATGTTTTCCGTGTTGTCCATTGCTTCCCTTTCGGTTTGCTGGGTGGGTTCTGTCCTTTGCTGTTCGCTTCAACGCAAGGTGTATCGTCCAAAAACATACGAGACTTGAGGCCAAGATGCAAGTTTTTGTGATGTGGCGATGGTAATGAGATGATGGGATATGGTGACAAAAAGCGTGCCAGTGTAGAAGCTTCTGTTTGGAAATCAAATAGTTGTTATGACTACTTTTTGAAAGTATATGGAATAACCGTATATGGTAGCATCGGATAAAAGGGGTAAAAGTTCACGGGAAACCCTTACGTAGGTTTTTGATTTTTGTAGGGTGTAAAAACATAGGGTTTTCGCCGCCCGGTCTTTTTAGAGCTATCCCCCCTGCCATTTCCGTGCCAATTGCTCACGTCCGCTCTAACTCGTGCATCTGGCACGCGCGTTGTTTGGTTCTGATAACCTCAATTATGGTGCGCTGGCCACGTGCAAGCTGGGTGGTGGACACAAGATGCGGCCGAACACGCGCGCGAGACGCGGGCGGGCGTCGCGCGAGGGACCCGAAGGGTCCTCA
>Ga0137421_1000028_pt1 | contig 47066 bp, 87 predicted proteins | sample EasRivERMZT534_2_FD_104648 | JGI IMG/M metagenome (GOLD analysis project Ga0137421, IMG submission 104648) | Soil microbial communities from meander-bound floodplain in the East River, Colorado, USA - East River MetaG ERMZT534_2 | ecosystem: Environmental > Terrestrial > Soil > Floodplain ...
CACCGGTGAGCGTGCCGTTTCCGGCGGCGCCGGACGTGGCCGAATAGGCCGGGTAGACGAACGGGCGCACGTGCGTGTCGTCTACGTTAATCACGAGGAACGAGATGCGGAACCATCCGTCGCCGACCGACTGTGTCGCCGAGGAGACAATGGAGCCAGCAGGCCCAGAGACCGTACCGTCAGTCACGTCGACCCAGATGCCGTTGAAGATGCCGGTCCCGCCCGTGCATTGCATGCCGATGAACGAGTAGTCGGTAACGCCCGCGTCCTTCAGGTACAGGCTCGTCGTGAACGGGCCGACCGATATCGGACGATACGTGCCGTAGAGGCTGGCCTCGGCGCCGCCGGTATCGGTCAGTAGGTCGGCGCGCGTCGCGTGCGGGCCTGCGAAGGCCGGAGGCGCGACGGCGTTTGGCGTGACCACCATGCCGTCAAACGGAGACCACTCGCCGTGCGAGAGGTTCTCGGTGTTCGTGACTATGTTCGCCACGGCTCGCTAGGTCCCCAACATCAGCACCCAGCCATCCGTTCCGTCACCGTATCGGTAGTAGACCGGACGCAGGTTCCCGTTCGTGCCGGTGTTGGCTCCGGACAGGATCGTCCCGGCCGTTACGCTGTCGTTCACGTTCGTGCAGAACATGAAGTAGACGGACGGACGGTCAGGGGCGCCGGTGAGCCACGTGCTGTCCGGGAACTCGGAGAACGGCCGCGCGTCGTGCATGAGACCGCGCGTGTAGAACTCGCGCGTGTTGATCCAGTTCGTGACGTGATTGGCGGTCGCGTCGAGGCCGGGGTTAAAGATCATCAGCCCCTGCCGCACGTTCTGCCGCTCGGTCGCGGTCGGACGCTCGCGGTACGGGATGCTCCCGCCGATCCAGCTCACCTCGCCAGTCGACAACGTGTTCGACCCTGAACCGTTGTTCAGGCCGTCGCCGCCGAACACCATGAGGTTCACGCACCGCATGTGGTCCTCTGCGCTCCCGCTCGCCGCCGTCACCTGGAACGCCGAGTGCGAAGGCCCGGCCGCGTATGCGTGCGTCCACCCGAAGACCCTGACCTTGTGCGACACCGAGCCGGTAGCCGTCCGCACGCCGCACCTGATAATGCCGTGCTTGTCGATCGCGTTCGTGCCAGAGGCGAACGTCTCAGACAGCGCAGATACACCGTTAATCTCTGTCGTGACGCCGAAAATGTCGATCTGGTATTCGCTGGCGCTGTCTTCGCCGTCTAGAAAAATCCAGCCGCCAGAGCCGCTGTCAGCAGTGTAGGTGCAGTGGCCGGTAATCGAGATGCGGTAGGTTCCCGGTCCGCAATAGATGCCGTACCCGCCGTTTGTGATGTTGTCCTGGCGGCAATCGTGCATCGTGAAGTTCGTCGCGCTGCCGAGAATCTGGACCGCGTCGCCGCTCGTGGCCTGGACGATCACCCGGTCCAGTTCGGTGCCTGTATCGCACGACGCTTGTGATCCAGGCGTCGTGTTCCTGAACACAAGCCCGTTCAACGGGCGGTTCGGGGTTGACTGGTCGACCTTCGCACTGATTAGGATGTTCGACAGCTTGCTCGAGAAGATGCTCGCGATGGATGTCTCGACGGCCATGACCGGCCCGCCGTTGTTCGTCCCCATCCACGTCAGCGTCGGCGGGCAGTGAACGCCGGCGCCGTTTCGCCCGCCGAGCCCGATGATCTCCATTCCAGGAGGCACGCTGAGCGTATCGGTAATGATATACGTCCGGTTGCCTGGCACGAGCAACGTGCCGGCGCCAGCGGCGACGTCGTCTATGGCGTCCTGGAACGCAGACGTGTCGTTTGTGCCTGATCCAGTCGAATGGTTCCCGTCTCCGACGACGCCGTATTCGAGTACCGTAGGAGCGCGACTGTAGAGTTCGTCGAAATTCTGCTTCGACTTCCCGAAGGCGGCGAACGTCGACTCGGCCGTCGGGTCGCCGACGGACCCGCCGCGGTTGATAACCTGCTTTGCCATGCTGCTGCTGTCCTATCCGGCGCTGGCCGGCATGACCGAGCTGGAGAGTTCGGCCGTGCTCGCCGCGCGCTGAATCGCCGCGTTGCGGTTCGTGATGACGACCTTGCCGGGCATGCCGCCCTCCCTTTACGCCTGCCTGATGACGACGCGCGCGTCGTTCGCCATGGTGATGAGTAGTGCGGGCGACGCTCCGGCAAGGTCGGCCGCGCCGAGCGGCGCGCCGATGTCGCGAGCAATGACCTCGAGCGCGCCGGTCGTCGCGACGGCGCCGAGCGGCATGGCGATCTGCGTGCCGGACGACGCGGCGGTGAAGCTCGCGCCCGCGAGCGTGAACTGGGCGTTCGCGCTCGTCCAGGTGTGCGTGACCGACGACGCGCCGGCCGCGTAGTCCATGGCGAAGCCGGACTCGGTCGTCACGCGCGTCTGGTTCGAGGTCGGCGCGGTGCCGCCCTGGTCGTCCATCGCGCAGCTGACGGTCAGGTCGTTCGTCGCGCTCGTGACCACGACCGAGCAAGGCGTCGCGCCTGACGCCGTCGTGCCGTTCGCGACCGGCGTCGACTGGTTCACGCCGGTCGCGACGACGGCGGAGATCGCGACGTAGGCCGCGCTGGTCGACCACGACGCGGTCGCCTGCTTGTTCGTGCCCGACGCGGGCGCGACGCCGCTGAACAGCTTCGCGCCGCGCGCCTGGCCGCCGCCCGTGGCCCATAGCGCCGCGCCCGTGATCGCCGAGCACGTCGCGCCGCTGCACGTCACGGTGAAGCTGTCGCCGGTGATGTCCGTGTAGAACGCCAGGCCCACGATCACCGCCCTGTCCGAGCCGCTGCCGATCGTCCAGCCCGTCGCGGGCGACGAGACGGTCGTCACGGCGAAGTCGACGCCGCCAGCGGTCGGCGCCGAGTCGTAGGCGACAGCCATTACGTCACCTCCAACATGACGCGAATCGTCGTCGCCTTGCTCAGGGTGACCGACGCGCGCACGAGCCTGCTGGCGTTCCCCACGTCAGGCAAGACCCGTCTCGATCCTGAATACGTCATCGCCCTGGACTGATCCAACAGCCTCGCGCCCATCGCATCAAAGACCTGCGACGCCGCCGTCTCCTGATCGACCCGAACGACGCCGCCCTTGCCGCAGGCGCCACCGAGCGACGACCACGTCGCGCCGTTGTCCAGCGAGATCTCGATCTCCCACCCGATCGTCGCCGTCTCGTCGGTCCACTGGCTGCGGTCGATCCACAGCGACACGCTGGAGGCGTCAGCGGCCACGGCCTGCGCCGGCACGTTGAGCGTGCCGCTGCGCGAGGCGAGGGCGAAGGCTTCAATCGTCGCCATATTTAGGAACCCGGATAGCAGGTGGCGCGGTTGAAGACCTTGTAGCTGTTCCCGCCGTCGTTCGACAGGCTCTCGTAGCAGCGCCGCGCCGGGATCTTCACGACGTGCGACCCCACGTTCGTCGGGCAGTCGCCGTCGGCGCATACCACGTCCGGGCCGATCGACGGCCATGCCGGCGTCACCGAACTCAGGACGTTCGTGTAGAAGCCGGGCCGCGCGGAGAGATACATCGAACTCGGCAGCGCCTGGCTCGCCGGGATGGCGTTCGCGTACTGCGAGATGCCGGTGGGCACCTCTCCAGACGTCCACTTCGTTCCGGTCTGGTCGTTCGATCCGTTGTCGCTGGTGGAGGTGACGACGTCCCAGTTCCCCCACCGCATCATCACGTCGTCCACCGTAGGGTCGCCGGGGCCGTCGACGTTGTTGCAGTTGCCGGCCCACCCGAGGCGGTAGATCGTCTCCTGCCCGTTCGGGTCCGCGCTGATGTCGTCGCAGTCCTGCGTGCCCGTCGTCGACGTGTTCACCTGGTAGGTGTCGTGATACCCGGAGTAGCCGAGTACGTTGCCGACGACGTTGAAGAACCGGTACTGCGCCGAAATGTTCACCGGGACCGTCTGATCGGTCTTCGGGTCGAGGTTGTTCGGGTCCTTCCCGTCGATGCGGTTGCGGAACGCCGTCGTGAAGACGCCGGGTCCGTGGATGTTGTCTCCGGTCCATCCGGGGACGTCGTTGCTCTCCCACAGGATCCAGCTGCTGCCGCTCTCGTGGTGATACATCGCGGCCTGGAACCAGCCTGAGCACCCGCCGCTGCAGTAGTAGTCGTCGAGCGCGTAGTTGTATCCGGCGACCACGCCCGACGCGCCGGAGAGCACCATCGGCGACGTCTGGTGCTGGAAGATGTTGTTCTCCCAGAGATGGTTGCCGCCCATCCACGGCTCGAAGCCGTACGACTGCGACGCCGCGTCCTTCGCGCCGTAGAAGTAGGAGTCGCGGATCGTGACGCCGTGCGAGAGGTACGGGTTGATGTGCGCGTTGTCGGCGTTAAGGCTCCGCACGCCCTTCACCCAGCAGCCGTCGCACATCTGGATCTGGATGCCGTAGGTCGCGTTGCTGCTCGTGAAGTTCAGGCTCAGGTCCTCGATGCCCATGCCCACCGCCGGTGCGCCGCCGTTCCACCACGCCTCGGGGTCTTGCGCCCCTTGCGCCCAGTTCGGGTGCAGGACCGACGGCGTGATCGTGACGCACGTCGAGCCGCACCCGCCCTCGTTAATGGCCGTGACCTTGTGGATCTCGCTCTGCCCGCGCTTACTCGCGCCCGAGCCACGCCCGATGTCAGTGCCCTGCTCCGTGCAGGCCAGGCCGCTACAGATCCAGACCTCAGTGCCAGGATCGGACGAGTTGTCGATCCGGTCGAGAACGAGCAGCTCCCCGACGCCGAGCCCGGTGACCGACGCTAGCGTGATCTGCGTCGAGCCCTGCGAGAGCCCGCCCGTCCAGTTCGCCGATGTGCCTGGCGCGTCCTGCGACCATCCGCCGTCAGCGTCGATCATGCACACGGCCGACCCGAGCCCGTTGCAGCTGATCTCCGACGTGCTGGAGAAGTTGAGCAGCGTGGCGTTCGCGCCCTCGCCGCGCAGGGTCACGTTGTTTTTCCCGGCCCACGTGATGCCGCCCAGGCTGTTGTAGGTGCCGGTCTCGAGCTTCACCGTCTGCCCGGCCGTGCAGTTCGAGATCGCAGTGTTAATGCTCGCCGCCGTCACGCTCTGGACGAACGTCGAGGCCTGCCCGTCGGTGCCGAGCGTCTGGCAGACCGTCTCGCGAGCCGGGATCGCGCCCGCGCCGGCAGCCGACCACGTCGGTTGCGGGAGACTCGTCGACCCGGCCGGCAGCCGCGCGGCGGCGATCGGGTTAGCGACCTCCTGCGACGGGTTGTCCGGATCATTGCTGTTCCGGATGACGATGCCCTGCCCATAGGCGAGGCACGACAGCGCGACGAGCGCGATGGTGAGCAGCAGGCGACGCACTAGCGGCCCGCCGCTCCGAGGTCCCCCAGGCGCACGTTGACGGACACCGGCGCGCGCGTCACGGTCGGCGGCAGCCCGCCGGACTGCGGGCCGACGCGGAAGATCGGCGTGTCGACCGTCAACACGGTCAGGATGTCGCCGACCTTCGCCGACACCGACTCGTTGATCGGCAGCCGGACGTCGACGTTCACGTCCGCCCAGTGCACGGAGACATAGCTCGCCGTGCCGGTGTGCTCGATTGGGACGTGGACGGTCTGCCCGGCCCAGAGCTGGCCGTCGCCGCGGGCGTAGCAGAGCGTCTCCTGCCAGCCGAGCATGCGGCCGTGATCTGGCGACAGCCGATCGCCCTCCATGACGCGGATGACGAGCTTGTTCATATCAGTCCAGCCACCTTGTCGCCCGGAGGCGGCACGTAGCGCTCCATTGTGAAGTCGTCGGCGACGGCGAGGCAGCGCTGGTTCTTGTAGTGCTTCGCCGTCAGGCGTATCCGGAGATGGTCGAGCAGCAGGCGCACGCCGACCTCCGGGTAGTCGGACGTGACCGGGAGCTTGGTCTTCGCGATGCCGTTGCGGAAACCGCACCGCCGACAGCCCCACCGGACGTGGAGCTGCGACGGTCCGGGTATCGTGACGCTCACATTACGCCATCGTGAAGATGCCCGACGAGTTCATCTGCAGCGTCAGGGTGTTGCCCGACGAGAGCGTGAACTGCGTCGAGGTGAGCGACGCGCGCACGAGCAGGAACGTGCCGGTCGACGAGTTCCAGATCACCGCGCCCTTGATGTTCGCAATGTTGCCGGTTGTCGCGGTCCAGAGCGGATCGTCGGCGTCGAACTTGTACTGGCCGGCCGACGCGCCGACGGTCCAGGCCTCGTTCGCGAGGGCCTTGCCCGACGACGAGTAGCCAGTCGCCTCAGCGACCTCGTTCGTCAGCTCGGAGTAGACGCTGAGCGTCGCGGTCGCGAAGTTCGAGGCTGACGTGTGAAGCGTGATGCGGAACGCGGTCGACGCGAGGTTCAGTGTCGTGTTGCCGATCTTCTTCTTCGCTTCGTTGTAGAGCTTCCAAGCCTGTGCGGCCATTGCGTCCCCTTTGGCGTCACGGCAGCGCGCGCTAGCAGCGCGGCGCACGTGCGCGAAGAAGGGTGGAGCGCGTCGCGTGGTTGTTTCCGCCGGAACGCTAGGCCGGAAGGCCCGGTTCCGACACCGCAGGCGCGTCGGTCGCGATGGCCGCGTCCTGCACGGACGCGCCAGTCTGGAGCAAGTAGGCGAGCATACCGTCCCCGTGAACGTTGAGCAGGAACTCGTCGCCATGGATACGGATGATGTTCGCGAAGTCCTCGGCCTGCTTCAGCTGCCACGGCGAGCAGATGAAGCGCCGCGGCGGCAGACCGCCGCCGTCGATCGTGACCTCCATGCGCTTGTCGCGCGCGTTCTCCGGCTGCGGGAACGCGTGGTGCTCGGCGCCCTTCCAGCAGCTGTCGACGCCGAACAGGTCGAAGCGCAGATAGCCGAGCAGCCTGAGCAGCATGATCGCCCGCGTCGCGACCGTCACCCCGCCGCCGATCGGGCACCAGCGGCCCTGGCCGTAGTAGGCGTCCAGCTCGCGCGAGACCGGCGTGTCGTCGCCTGTGCTCGCGTGAAAGATCCAGACGTTTTCGCGCCCAGCGACCGCGTTCCACGTGTCCGGCGCGCACTGCGACGCGACCATGTAGCGGCACTGCGGCGTCACCGGATCGACGAAGCGCGCGTTCGACGGCCGCGCGTCGAGCACGATCTGCGTCCGCGGCTGCAGGTTCCGCTCGAGGCACCAGTGGTAGGCGCCGTTCATCGTCACCAGCTTCGCGCCGGCGAACACCAGGTCGCGCAGCTCGTCGGCCGTGTCGTTCAGGGTCGGCCCGCTGCCGACCAGGCAGACGCGGTCGCCGCGCGGCGGCACCGGATGCACCTGCGGGTGCTGCCGCCCGATCGCCGCCTGCACGTTCGCGAGGACGCCGTCATCGTCGACGTTGACCAAGCCGTTCGTCATCGCGTCGCCGAGGCGCGGGTCTGTGTAGGCGAAGATCGGCGCCAGGTCGCTCATCGCTGCCTCAGATAGAAGGTCGCGTAGCCGAGCAGGTCGCGCGCGTCGACGACGACGGCGACCTCGGAGAACATGTCCCGCCACCACGTGAAGTGCTTGACGGTCTTGTGCAGCGACTCGCCGATCCAGACGCCGTAGGTGTCAGAGCTGGTCGCGACGCTGACGAACGCGCCCTGCCGCGCGACGGCGACGAGCCGGTGCGCGACGAGCATCGTCAGCGCTTCCGGAATGTGCTCGAGGACGTCGCAGCAGTAGGTGTAGTCGTGGTAGCCGAGCGGCCTCAGGTCGTCCCAGAGCGTCCGGATCTGACGGAACGGCAGCGCGTGCGCCTTGGCCTCCTCGACGCGGCCGTCGACGAAGTCGCAGAGCGTCACGCGGAAGCCGGCCTTCGCCAGCGCGAGCGCGCCCTTCCCGGTGCCGCAGCCGCAGTCAAGGACGTCGAGCCCGAGGAACTTGCCCTCGCTCGGCGCGACTCCGATCGCGTCAAGAAACACGCGGACGTGCATCTCCCCAGGCGAATGGTCGCCGTAGACAGGAATCGATGCGAAGACGTCCTCATAGAGCGCACGCTCACGTGCGCCGACTGGTGTCAGTCCGCTCAAGTCGGTCCTGGGTTGAAGTTTAGACGCGCCGGCCGGGTTCCGCCTTTAGCGTAAACGAAACCCGACCCTAAGTTAAACCTGAGCCGTTAGATTAACCGGTTAGTCGTCGACCGTGACATCCTCGGCGCGCGGCCCCTTCGGGCCTTCCGTGGCCACGAACTCGACCTTGTCGCCCTCCATGCAGTCGTCGAACCGCTTCGTGCCTGACCGCAGACCGCTGACATGGAAGAAGAACTCGTCGCCGCCGTCCGCCTTGATGAACCCGAACCCCTTGCGCCGGCCGCTGTCCATGTCCGTGACCAGCCGCGTGATGTTGCCCGCCTGTCGATTCGCCATGCGCCGTCTCCTGCGAGATCCTTACCGGTTGTTCATTGCGACCGTCCGCTGCTGCGCCCGCACGGCCGACCCCTCCTGTGCGTCCATTGCCCGCTCGCGGATCACCGGCACGTCCTCGATGATCCGCCACGCCTCGAGCCTGCTGCAGGTGCGCCTGTGCGCCCGGTCGGCCCGCCACATCCGGAGCCGCTTGATCAAGCCGGCGCCGATCCAGCCCTGCCCGTCCATCAGAACGGGATGTCGTCATCGGCGATGCCGCCCGTCGGGCCTGACGGCTCGTCCGCGGCAGGCTGGTAGTCGTCGTCGTGCTCCTGGCGCCGCGACCCGCCCTGTCCGCCGCCGAGCAGCACGACGCGGTCGGCCTTCACCTCGGTCGAGTAGCGCTCGACGCCTTCCTTGTCGGTCCACTTGTTCGTCTGCAGCTTGCCGACGACGCAGACCGACTTCCCCTTCGTCAGGTACTGACTGATCGCCTCGGCCGTCTTGCCCCACACGACGCAGCGCGTCCACTCGGTCCGCTCCTGCTTCTGGCCCTGCTTGTCGTTCCATGTCTCGGTCGTCGCGACGCTGATCGTCGCGACCGCCGTCCCGCCCTGCGTATAGCGCAGCTCGGCATCGCGCCCTAGGTTCCCGATCAACGTCACCTGATTCAAGCTACCCATGTCGGTATCGTCCCTTCCTTATTGAGCCGCCTAGTTAGTAAAACGCTACGACCGCGAGGTCGCCTTGCACGCGTAGCCGGCTGCGCGCAGCTCCTCGATCAGCGACGCCTGCTCGTCGGCGTCCCGGCACGTCACGACGACGTTCGTCGCCGTCGCCGCGTCGAACTCGACGTGGCGCTTCTCCCGCTTCAGCACCGCCGCGAGGTCCAGTTCCGAGTCCGGGAAGTCGAGCGCCGAGTCCGCCAACAGCTCGTCCAGTTTGTCGCCGTCGAGCGCGGCCATTGCCCCGATCGCGTCGAACGTCGCCAGCACCCGGCGCTCCTCGGCCGGCGTCAGGTCGACGTAGACGACCGGGACCGGCGTCTCCTCGCCGCGCGTCAGCGCCAGCTCGGTCCGCAGGTGCCCGTCGATCATCGTCTCGACGCCGCGCTTGTCGCCCCACTCGGGCGACGTCCGCTTGTTGACGATCGCGTGCTGGATGAAGCCGATCTCGCCGAGCACGGTCGTCAGCGCGTCCTGTTGCGCGCGAGGGTGGATGCGGAAGTTCGCCGGGTTCGCCAACAGCTGCCCGGCCGGGACGTCGGCCGTGCCGAGAATCCGCTTGCCGAACGGCGCCGCGCTGCGCTTACGTGCCACGTGTCTTAGTAGCGAAATTATACGCTAGTCCCGCGCCACGCTTCCGGTTCTTGCAGGCTTCGCACCGATAGTCCGGGTAGGCGAACCGTTGTCCGCAGGCGCCACATCTGAGCTGGGCGCGGTGATTGCGGTGCCACTCGCGGCTTGCTTGACGCTGGCGGTCACGATCCCGGTATGGCATGCGAGCAGCTCCTCTAGCTCCTTGAGCGCGTGCGGGCGCTGGTGCTTCAGGAACACCCAGCGGTTCACGAACTGCCGTGACCAGACCTCAACGGTGTCGCCGACCTCAAGAATCTCCTCGATTGGCTCGTCGCTGGCGTCTGGTCCGAATAGCGATGACTGCACGCCTAGTCCCGCGCCAGGTTCGCGAACTGCGCCAGTTCGGACCGCCACGCGAGCTTCACGACACCGACCGGCCCGTTGCGGTGCTTGGCGATGATGCACTCGGCGACCCCGGCGTTATCCGCCGTCGCCTTGTGCATCTCCTCGCGGTGCAGGAGGATGCCGATGTCCGCGTCCTGCTCGAGCGCGCCGCTGCTCCGCAGGTCGGAGATGTGCGGCCGCTTGTCCTTCCGCGCCTCCGGCGACCGCGACAGCTGCGAGATCGCCAGCACGAAGATCCCGAGCGACTTCGCTAGCCGCTTCAGGGACCGGCTGATGCCGGCGACGTCGCGCGACTCGTTGTCCGTCGTCCGGTCTGGCGACAGCAGCTGCAGGTAGTCGATCACGCAGCCGGCCAGCCCGCCGGCGTCCTTCGCGCGGCGGCACCAGGCGCCGATCTCGACGACCGTCGTCGCCGACTCCTCGATGACGAGCGCGTCGGTCGCGTCAGACGACATGACGGCCGACACCCGCGCCCACTCGTCGGCGTCCGCCTCGCCGCGCTCGAGCCTGACCGTCTGTACGCGCGCGCGCAGGCCGAGCAGCTTCGCGGCGATGTTCTGCTGGCCGGTCTCGAGCGGGAAGAAGACGACGCGCGACCCGTGCCGCGCCATGTGGTCGGCGGCGCCGAGCGCCCAGGACGTCTTGCCGACCGACGGCCGCGCCGCGACGATTGCGAGGTCGCCCGGCCGGAACCCGCCGCGCAGCATCGCGTCGACGTCGGCGTAGCCGGTCTCGACCGGCGACCCGAGCGACCCGCTGTCTATGGCGTTCGCGTAGTCCCGGATCGCCTGGTCGGCCGAGACGAGCCCGCCGCCGGTCGTCCCGACGCACCGCAGCAGCGCCGCCACCCCATCCTCGACGACCTGCGCCGCCGTATCCTCGGCGTCGTAGGCGGCCGTGACGATCGCGCTTCCGGCGGCGATCGCAGCCCGTCGGCGTGCGTGCTCGCGGATCAGGCCGGCGTAGAACGGCACGTTGGTCGACTTCGGCACGCCGTTCGCGAGGCCCATGACGTAGACCGGGCCACCGACCTCGTCGAGCTGGCCGAGCCGCGTCAGCTCCTCCTTCAGCAGCAGCCAGTCGATCGCCTGACCGCGCTCGTGCAGCGACAGCATCGCGGCGAAGACGGTCCGGTTCGCCTCGCGGTAGAAGTCGCCTGGAGACACGACCGACGCCGCGACCGGGAGGTTCTGCGGGTGCACGAGGATCGCGCCGAGCGTCGCGGCCTCGGCGTCGAGCGAGTGCGGGAGCGCGCGGTCCTGCTTCACCACGCGAGCATTCCGGTATGCAGGCGACGGCAGTACTCGGCCAGAAGCAGCGCGTCAGACGTATAGTGCGTGACCTTCATGTCCGGGAACAGCTCCTGCGCCCGCGCCTTGCTCACGTTCTTGTCGCCTCCAGTCAGGCACCGCATCGCCTGCTGCCACTTGCGTGGCGTGACCTCGTCGAACGGGATGCCGCAGGCGACGAGCGCCATTTCGAGGTTCCCGTAGCCGCGCCCGAACGTGAACGCGGACGTCACGCCCATCTGCGGAGACGACCTAACGAACTCGAGCGTCGCGATCGCATCAGGACCACACACGGAACCGCTAGCGAGTCGCAACCAGTCGCAGACGTCGCGCTTCGTTTCAGGCATCTTGATAGCCAGAGCCGCACCGCCGCCTGAGACGACTGCCAGTCCGCCGCCGACGCCAGGATCGATCCCGATGTAGTTCATGCGCGCGCCTTCGCCTTCCTGTAGGCCGCCGACCGCGCCTTCACGGCCTCGCGGTGCTTCTCGTAGTAGCGTCGCCGGTAGACCTTGTTCTTCCAGACGTGGTAGGCGCACGGCTTGCCGCCGCCGCAGACGATGCATCTCCCGGCCGAGCGCTGCTTCTCGCGCCAGCGCCCGGACGTCTGCGCCCTAGTCAGCGGCATCGATCCGCCTCGCCACCCTGGCCGCGCCGCGCGACGGGTCCTCGTGCTCCCAGACGACCATCGTGCGCCAGCCGAGCGCGCGCAGCTGGCGGCGGACGCGGATGTCGCGGCGCCGGTTCGCGTCCATCTTCCTGCGCCATGCCTCGCCCGAGGGCGGCTTGTAGTGCCGCGAGCACAGGTGCCAGAAGCAGCCGTGCATGAACACGGCGAGCCGCGTGCCCGTCCACGCGTGGTGCACGACGAAGTCCGGCCGCCCAGGCAGGCGGTTCTTGCGCCGCGAGAACATCGCGTAGGCCGGCAGCGTGGCGCGCAGCGCGCGGGCGAGCGCCAGCTCTGGCTTCGTGTCCCGCGACTTGATTGCCCGCATGATGCGCGAGCGCGTGGCCGCGTCTACGCGGTCCATTAGAACAGCGCCGCCTGGCCGTCCGTGTCGACGTCGAACGCGACGTCCCGTACGGCCACCGTGACGGCTTCATTAGCATCGGCCTGCGCGACCTTCTCGGCCGGAAACGGGACAGGCACGGGCTCGGTCTCGGCGACGGCCACGGCGTCCGGCGTCTCGGCGTCCCAGCTTATCGCCTCCTGCCCGGTCGTGACCGGCTTGAACTGGCTCCAGTCGAACTTCGTAAGGACGCCGAAGTACTTTATGCGCTCGGCGTCGAACGGCGACACTGAGGCCAGCTGGCCTACAGTCGCCCCGGCGTCGAGCAGCCCGGCCACGGCGAACGCCAGTCGGGCGTAGTTGACCTCGAACCCGATCTCGAGCGCCAGCATCAGCGCCGTCGCACTGTCGGCCGTTACAGGCCCGACGTTGAAGGCCGTCGCCGTGGTCGCGCCGCACTCGCGCATTGCCGCGGCGAGGCGCCTGCCGTCCAGAACCGCCATGCCTGCGTCTGGCAGGTAGCCAACCACGAGCGGCCGCAGCTGGCCGTAGCGGCGCAGGGACGCCTTAAGCTTCTCGAAGGTCGCTGGGTCGTCGCGCTTCCATCCGCCGTCGCAGTCGAGCGCGGTGAGGTTCACCTGGACCTGGCCTAGCTGCTCCATTTCACACCTTTCGAGACCCACAGGTCTGTCGCATAGCGTTCGACTGACGCCTGAACGCGCAGGTTGTGCGCCCACCTGCCGGCGAACGAGTTCTCGGACACGCCGTCGGCGATCTCGCCGTTCCAGCTGACGGCGAGATCGTCGCGCCAGTTCAGCCAGGCCAGCGTGCCGTCGCCGCGGGACGCCTGCACTACCCCCATTCCGGCGCCGCGGACGGCCGACGACGTGTCGGCGCTGTACACCGGATAGCGCTCGAGCACCCACGGCTGCGCCGACCCGAACAGGTGCACGCGCACGGGCCAGTACCGCTCGAGAAGCGAGAAGCACCCGTCAAGATACGGCCCCACGGTCTCGCGCGTCGCGCGCAGGCCGCGCGCGGACGACGTGGCCATGCCACCGAGCGCGATGTAGTCGAACTCGACGGCCATCGACTCGAGGAATTTCCACGGGCTGCCGCGGTGGTAGGTCGGGATCGGCCTGAGGCCGCGCGCGACCATCGCGTCGGTGTTCGCGCGCGTCGCGTCCGGGTCGCCGATCACATCGAGCGCGGCGTAGGCTGTAATAAGCGCGGCGTTCTCGGTCACGAACTCGCAGTATCGGCCGAGGTCGATCGCAGTCCCCTTCGTGAACGCCGAGAACGCGCCTGAGTCCATTAGCACGCGCCCGGACGGGAACTCGCGCTTCCATTGCAGCACGCGCGCGACCTGCGGCCTGTCGGCGTAGGTCGTCAGCCGGTTCGCCATTAGCCCGGCCGACATCAGCGCGGCCTCCTCGCTATCAGACCCCGTGCTGCCGGCGCTGTAGATGATCACCTAAAAGAGCCCTTGCTGGCCTTCGCGCCCGCACACATAGGCCACCTCCTGCGCGCACTGCGGCAGCAGCGCCGCGATCGTCACCAGCGCGAACTCGCGCGGCATTTCCGCGTAGATCCGCTCTGCCGTCTCGAGATCGACGCCGGACAGGCGCGCCCTGAACGCCTTCGCGCCGGTGCTCAGCCCGTGCCGGCTGCGCACGCGCCAGCCCGCCGCGCCGAGCCACTCAAGCAGCTCGGCCTCGGTCGGTTCGTAGACGTGCGCCGCGTAGTGCGCCGCGTAGCCGCTGCGACCCGGTTCGGTAATCGGACAGCTGAGGTAGAGCAGCGTCTCCGGCTTCGCTAGCAGCGCGCACTGCCGCAGGCTCTCGGCCTGCGCCGCCGGCTGCATGTGCTCGATCGCGCTGGTGTAGACGATCAGGTCGAACGGCGCGTGCGCGACGCGCGCCGCCATCGCGTCGACCGTGCTCTCGACGAACACGCAGTCGAATCCCCAGCCGTCCCTCTTCTGCTCTGACTCGCGCCGCGGGTCGGCGCCGTCCTTCCAACGCGCGTTGGCCGGCTCGGCGTCGACGCCGACGTAGAGCGACGGCGGCGCCAGCCTGTAGCGCAGGAACGGGATCAGTAGGCCGCGCCCGCAGCACACGTCGAGCACGCGCCAGCCCTTCCTGCACAGGTCGGCGGCGAACGCGTGCTGCAGGTAGCAGTGCACGTCCAGCTCGCTCGCGACGCCGTCGGCGAACTGCCTGAAACAGTTGCGCATCTGGTAGGTCGTGTAGGCCACCTCACGGCGGTCCATGCCGTCCTCGATCTTCTTGGCTGGCTTCAAAACAGCACCGGCTCAGGTTCTGGCCTCGGCCTCTCTGGGACGCGCGGCGATCGCCCGAGTTCGATGCGCAGCCAGTGCACCTGCGCCGACGCGCGCTCGCCGTAGGAGCAGCGCGGATGCCCGCCGTTGCGCAGGCCTGTCACGTGCAAAGACACCTGCTCGCTGCCGACAGCGCGCCTGAAGGGGTAGTGCGACTGTTCGCATCCCGCGCACTTGCACTCGAACGCCAGCAGGCGTGCGACCAGGGTCTGCGGCGCCCTATGGTCGAGCTTGAACCTGGACTGGTTCTGGCTGCCGATCTCGCTCAGCACGAACCGTCGCGCCTCGTGCCATAGCGCCGTGCCGGCAAACGCCGGCCTCTCGGGTGGGACGTCGTCCGTTCTGCGCTTTCTCTTATGCATCGCCTCGCTCCTCTAGCTCCAGGCCACGCCCTTCGCCGTCCATAAGTCCGTCATCTCCTGCTCTAACGCGAGCACCGCCTCAATGTTCCGCCGCCGCCGCCCGGCGTGCGCCGACCCGCCGGCCCGTCCGACGCCGTCGGCGACCGCGCCGTCCCAGGTGCGCTCCAGGTCGTCGGGGAACCACGGCGACGACTGCAGCAGGCCGCGCCTAAACCGGCTGACGCGCCCCATGCCGGCCCCGACGATCGCCGTCGCGCTGTCGGCGCTGTAGAGCGGGTAGCGCTCGAGCGCCCACTGCGAGATCATGCCGAACGCGTGCACCTTCACGGGCCAGTGCCGTTCGAGGCGCAGGAACACCTCATCCATGAACGGCTGGATGTTCGCCTGCGAGAAGGACGGGCGCTGGCCGGGCCGTGACGTGTCGGCCGCCAGCCCGCCGATCGCGATGTAGGGGAACTCGGCCGCAATGCGGTCCAGCGCGTGCCACGGGCTGCCGCGGTGGTAGGTCGGGATCGGCCTGAGGCCGCGCGCGACCATCGCGTCGGTGTTCGCCTTCGTGCCCTCCCAGTCGCCGATCACGTCGAGCGCCGCGTAGCAGTCCAGCGCCTGCTTGTGCTCGGCGATGTAGTCGCAGTAGCGGCCGAGGTCCAGCTTCGCGCCGCGCATGAACGCGCCGAACGCGCCGGAGTCCAAGAAGACGCTAACGTCGCGCGGCGGCGCGTCCTCGACCCAATACCTGAACCCCTCGCGCGCCCAGTCGTCGATGTCGGCGAACGTCTGAAGCCTGCTACGCACGCCGTCGGCGTAACAAACCGCGTGGGCGTCGTCGTTAGCCGACGGCTTCACGTTGCCGGCGAAGTAGAGCCTCATGGCCTCAACCCTCTCGCCGTCGCTCGCCTTGACCCAGAACTGCTCCTGCAGCCCGCCGCGCGGCCCGCCCTCGCCGTCGGTGCGCGCGCCGGAAGACGGCATGTCGTAGTAGGACAGCAGTCTGTTCCGTAACCCTGCCGCCGCGACCTGCTGCTCAAGAAGCCCCCCCCTCAGACCCAGCGCTGCCGGCGAAGTAGAGCCGCACTCACTTCCCGGCCGCCAGCGACAGGAACTCGGCGCGCGCCTCAGGCTTGTCGAACAGCGCCCCGCGCAGGCAGCTCGTGACCGTGTAGACGTCGGCCGCGCGGACGCCGCGCATCTCCATGCACAGGTGCCGCGCGCGCAGCACCACGCCGACGCCCTTCGGCTGCAGGTTCGCCTCGAGCATGTCCGCGACCGCCGTCGTGATGCGCTCCTGGTTCTGCAGGCCGGCGGCGCAGTGGCGCACCGCGCGCGCCAGCTTGCTCAGACCCACGATCTTCCCGTTCGGGATGTAGGCCACGGCAGCCGTGCCCATGAACGGCAGCATGTGGTGCTCGCAGAGCGAGTGGAACGGGATTGGCGCCTGCACGATCAGCTCAGACATGCCCTCGCTGCTGAACGTCGTGAACGCGAACGGCTCTGGCGTGCAGTGCGCGACCAGCATGCGCGCCACGCGCTTCGGCGTCTCGGCCAGCCCTTCGCGGTCCGGATCGTGCCCGAGCGCGAGTAGCAGGAGCCTCACGGCCGACTCGGCGGCATTGGTGTCCATTCTCACCTCGTCCTGATGAACTTGTGCAGCTGGCACGACAGCCGCAGCTGCGGGTGCGCGGCAACAGCCTTTAGCGCCTCGCGCAGGTTGTCGCCGTCGACCTCGCTGTGCCGGTTGCGCGGCTGCACGTAGACCAGCCTCCCGGCGGCGGCCCACCGCAGCGCGTCGTCGAGCGTCGGCCAGCCCGGCCCGTCGCCGAGCCCGCCGAGTATGACCTTGATTTCGTCGGCCACGTGCTCGACCATCTCAGGCAGGTAGCCCGGCTTCGGGCTGACCGTGACCCAGAGCTTCGTCCACTTCCACGAGAGCGTGCCGTTCGGGCCGTCGGCCGCGATCGCGTGCATGCCCTGCGCGCGCGGCTGCGAGTGCGCGTCGAGCCAGGCCGGGTGCCTCGTGCCGCTCGTCTCGACGTGCACCAGCGGAGACTCGCGCAGGCCGACCGCCCGCGGCGCGTCGGCGAACGCCGTCAGCAGCGGGCGCAGGTCGCGGTCCAGCGGCTCTCCGCCGGTCAGGCAGACGTGCGGGCAGTCGCCGGCCCACGCCACGAGCTCGCCTGGCTCGTAGACGCCGCCGCCTAGCTCTGGAATCGTGCGCGAGAAGTCCGTGTCGCAGTGCGTGCAGATCCCCTGCCCAACGCTGCAGCCGACCGTCCGCAGGAACGCCATCTGCGTCCCGGAGTAGAGCCCCTCCCCCTGAGGCGCGAGGAACCGCTCCGCGAGTGGGTACTTCATGGCCGGTACTCCGCCCTGCTTGTGCAGGTCTCCTCGACGACCACGGCCGCGAGCAGCGGGACCTCGTGGGCCAGCCGGTCATAGATCCAGCGCGCCAGCTCCTCGCTCGTCGGGTTCTCGAGGCCGGTCGAGTCGTTCAGGTGGTAATGGTCCAGGTGCGCGTCGACCAGCCGGCGCAGCGGCTCGCCGATGCGGTAGAAGTCGACCAGCATGCCGGACTGCGGGCCGCCAGCGTGCAGCGCGTCCCCGGCCACCTGCACCTCGACGCGCCAGCTGTGCCCGTGCAGCCTGGCGCACTTGCCGTCATGCAGCGGCAGCCGGTGACTCGCCTCGAATGTCGCGCGCTTCGTCAGTGTCCAGCTCACTTCCTGCCGCCCTTCTTCCGCTTCGCCTTGCCCTTCCGCTTCGCCTTCTTCTTCTTGCCGCCGTAGCTCAACATGGTCAGGACTCCTTCGCCTTGCGGCCGCCGCGCCCGATCTTCAGCTTCGCCGTCCGCCCCTGCTCCGTGAACGTCGCGAGCAGGCCCTGCGCGTCGGCCTCGCTCCTCGCGAGCACGATGACCCAGTGCGCCAGGTCGCCGAGCGACGCCTCGCCGTCGGCGAGCGCCTTCGCGAGCTGCGCGCAGGTCCACGGCTCGCTGAGCGGGTCGCTGTCGTTCGCCGCGCGGTCGAGCCACTCCTTCTGCTTCGTCGGCGTCAACGACGCGACGATCAGGTGGTGCTTGATCGTCAGCCGGTCCATGCGTCGGCGCGGCAGCGCGACCTGCTTGTCGAGCCAGCGGTAGACCGAGAGCGTCTTCAGGTTCCAGCCGGACTCGGCGTCGATCGCCTGCGACGCCTCCTCGCCGAACCGCTGCTCCATGTAGTTCGCCCAGCCGCCGATCGCGAAGCCGTCGGCGCGCTGCGCGACGCGCAGGATCTCGCCTGCCGCCGCCGACTCGGCGAACGACGGCTGGCCCTGCGGCATGATGCCGTTCACCGTGATCTTGAACCCCCTCGACAGCTGCGTGCTGACGTCCGGCGACACGATCGTCGCCATCGCGGTGTCCCCGAGCGCGATCGCGCGGCGCGGCTCCTTGTCCTTCTTCACGGTTCTCGGCATGCCTGGCTCCTACCTGTCCTCAATCAAGACGACGCCGTCGCGCTCGACGCGCAGCGGCCCGTCACAGCCCTCGTCGGTCAGCTCGCGGATATCCAGCCGGTTCTGGTCGTAGTCCTGCGAATGGCGCGTGCAGAGCATCATTGAGTGCCTCCGGTCGTGGCGCTGCCCAGGGTCCATGCCGCGCGTCTTGCTCCGCCGGTGCGTCGCATTGTAGTGGCTCCACTCGCTATGTCCTCGGCATTCGCCGAACGGCATTCCATACAGCCGGCAGTGGCCGTCACGGATGACGACCTGCGGCCGGACCGCCTGCACGACCGCGCGTTCCTCACGTCTCTTTCGCGCCTTTACCGTCTTGCGCGTCTCGCCCTTCGGGAAGCGCAGGCCGCTCACGTCCGGCCTCCAATGCGACGATGTCGCGCCCGTACAGGATCGTCCCGTCCGCCCGCAGCTTCGCCATCCACGTCAGCGCCTCCCTGAAATCCGGCGCCCGACCGGACGACTCGCAGATGCCTGGCAGGTGCGTGCGCGGCTTGCGCGCGGCCAGCGCCCAGGTTCGATAGTAGGCGAGGAACTGCTGCCGGTGCTGCGTCAGCGCCGGGCCGTCCGGCATCTCGCAGAACGCCTGCCAGGACCCGAAGACGGACAGCAGCGCCTCGACCGCGCAGCCGTCCTCGCAGGATAGCGTCGCGTAGGCGCCGACCTCCTCGGCCGCCCGGCACAGGCCGGACCATGCGAGCAGCGCCGCGTCGGTCGACGTCGGCTCGCCGGCGAGCTTGCGCAGCTGCGCGGCCGACGGGTAGAACCCGTCGTTCTCGCGCGACGCGCGGCCGAACGCGGTCCGTAACGCCTGCGGTTCGATGTCGCCGAGAACTTGCGCGTAGGCGCGGATCTGGCCCTCGGTCAGCTTCGCCGACGGGATCAGGTCGGCGAGCGCGTACATCCACTTCGCGAACTCCTCCGTCGCGGCGCCGTCGACATAGTAGCGGCTGCTCATCCGACGCTGAGCCTGCCCTCGAGCACGAGCCGCGCGACGCGGACCGCGTAGTCGAGCGCCTCGTAGCGCTGCGCCATGCCGTGCGGCGCTGACGCACGCTCCGCGCGGCTGCCGCTGTCCCATGCGGCGTCGCGCAGGTCAACGAGCGTCTCTATGTGCCGCTCGATCTCCAGCCGCTCCGGGCGCGTCACACCGACACCGCCACGAACCGCGCCTTCTGCGCCTTCGATATATTCGCCTTATGTTCATCCGTTAACGGACCGCGACGCGGACGCCCAGAGAATCCCTTCTGGTTACGCGCGAGTCCGGCGGCGACAGCCTTAGCGCGATAGGCAGAATCGGCCCATAGCCGCTTTGCTATTTTGGACCTCTGCGCTCGGTATCCTGGTTTCGTCATATCAGCTTTTCGTCCTTCCCTATGCGCCCGCCGTAATGCTTCGCGCTGGCGAACGCGCGCGTCTGGGCTAGCCCAACGTGCGGCAACGCGGTCGCGCTGAGCGGCTCGGCCTTCGTCGGTATTCGCAAACCTCTTGCACGCGTCCGCCTGACGCAATTTCATAACCGGGTCCGTCCATGCGCGCCTTACCGCCTCTGACCTCCGCGCCAGCGCGTCGGGAGATAAGTCGATCACTCCGTCTCCGCCGCTTGTCGAATTAGTAAGTCGACAACCGGCGTTTCTGCAGTGCGCTATGTAGGCGCGCTCGGCGTCCTGCCATGCCGCTACGGCGACTTCGGAAACGACGCAAACTGTCGGCTTCCGACCTGCCGCGAGAACGCTCCTTAACCATGACGTCTTGTGCGTTCTCGTGGCAGTCGCGCGCGCCGCGTCCCTACAGTGCTGCCTCAGCCTCGCTACGGGGTCGACAGAACACCCGACGTAACGGATGCGTTCAGGATAAGCAGGGTCAGACAACGTGTAGATAAACGTCGTCTGATTCTTTGTGTCTGGTCGCATCGGTTTCCTAAAGAATGACAGGCATCACGACATACTTATAGTCGACGTCGCCGCCGACCGCCGAGAACATAACGGCCGGGTTCGACCCCTTCGCCTGCAGCGTGACCTCGTCGGTGCCGACGGCGTCGAGGAAGTCGAGCACGTAGCCGCCGTTCAGCGAGAACGAGAACTCCTCGCCGTCGTAGTCGAACGCGACCCGCTCGTCGGCGTCGCCGACCTCGGCGCTCCTGGCCGACACCGTCAGGCCGCCGGTCGCCAGCGCGAACGTCGTCTTCTTCGCCGCCGTGTCGGCGACCATCGTCGCGCGTCGCAGCGCCTCGGCGAGCGGCGCGCGCGGCACGACGGCCGCGACCTTGAAGTCCTTCGGCAGGATGCGCTCGTAGGCCGGGAACTGCCCGTCGATCGTCCGCGAAATGACCATCCGCGTGCCGGTTGCGAAGAACAGGTGCGCCTCGCTCCGGCCGCAGGCGACGTCGCCGTCGACGTCTTCGAGCACGGCCATCAGCGCGTCGAGCGTCTTCTTCGGCAGCAGCGTGAACGGCGGCAGCGCGCCCTTCGCGTCGAACTTTATCTCGGCGAGCGCCAGCCGGTGCGAGTCGGTCGCGACCATGCGCACGGCGTCCGCCTTGATCTCGAAGTGCGCGCCGGCCATGAAGTAGCGCTTGTCGTCCTCGCTGGCCGCGAACCGGACGCGCGGGATCAGCGCCTGCAGCACGCGCGCCGGTATGCTCGTCATCCGGACGCCGGCGTCGCTCGGCACGCTCGGGAAGTCCTCGGCCGGCAGCGTCTGGAGCTTCGCGCGGAACCCGGCGGCGGTCAGGCCGACCGCCTTGTCGTCGCCGACCAGCCGCACCTCGGCGTCCGGCAGCGTCCGCAGTAGGTCGTGCAGCTTCTGCGCCGGCACGGTGCGCACGCCCGAACGGCCGACCGTCGCCGGGAACGTGCTCCGCAGCGCCAGCTCGAGGTCGGTCGCCGTGAACGTCACGAGGCCGGCGTCGGCCTGCATCAGGACGTTCGCCAGGACCGGGATTGTCGGCTTGCGCGAGATGATCCTGTTCGCGAGGCCAAGCTCGCGGGTTAGGGCGCCAGAGGTCGTCGTCAGATCCATTGCCGCCACGTCAAGAGTCGCTGCCATAATTCCTATCTCCGCTGCGTCGCGCGCCGCGCCGCGTCCAGGTTGTTCGCCGTGCGGGCGTCCAGGATGGGCGCCCCGCTCGTCCGCTTGATTCGCAGGTACTGCGCCAGGTTCGCGAAGTCCGCCGTCGACCAGTTGCCGCGCAGCACGCGCGGATCGTTGCCGTAGAAGAAGTCCCCCATCACGTCGAGGACGTCCTGCTCCGTCCATGTCTCGAGCAGGCCACGCAGGTCCTTCCCGAACCGGCCATAGCCGCGCCGGTCAGGCTTGAAGCCGTGCCGCCGCTGGAACTCGGCGTCGTAGTGGTCAATGCACCGCGCGACCGCCGGGTTCGCCTCGCCGGCGGCCTTACGCTTGCGCGGCTTCTTGGTCTGTTCCAATGCCCCTCCGAACAGGTCGGGAGTGTCGCCCATCACCACAGTCCTAGCTGCCGTTCATCCGAGAGCGGCGCGTGCGTCGGCCGCTCAAACTGCGTGCCCTTCTTGAGCCGGTTCGCCGTCGCCCGCGCGCGGCCGCCCATCGTCGCCAGCCGGTCGCTGACGGCATCACGGAGCGCGGCCTGCGCGAACAGCCGAATCTGCGCCCGCGTCGCCCGCGTCCGCTTCTTGCCGTCGTTCTGGATTGCCCTGAAGTGCTTCGCGACGACGAAGCGCGTCAGGTCGTCCACGTCGAGTGTCATTCTAACCTTCATGCTGCTCAGCCTCATCGTCGAGACCGTCCGCGCGGTCACGGCACGCGGCCGCGATGTCGCGATAGATTCGCGCCGTGTCGCGCAGCGACAGGCCCTCATCGAGCGTGCGCTTGTCCACCGTCTCCAGCAGCTCCTGGCAGACGATCTCGCTGAGTTCGTCGCGCGTCATGGGGTCTACCTCGCGGCGGCTGTCTGTACTTGCGGCGCGTCGCCGCGCCCGCGACCTGCCGTCGGAGCCGGCGCCTGCGGTGCGCGTGCCGTCTGCGACCGCTGCGCTGCGTCGCGCGCGGCAACGGATAGCTCGAGCCCGAAGTCGCGCGCGGCGCGCGTGCCGAGGATGTCCATCATCTGCTGCGCGCCGTTCATGGCGTTCTGCGACCCGCCGCCTCCGCCCATGACGACAGCCGGGACGAGCGGCTGGCTCGAGTTCGCGAACGCCGTCGCCCAGGTCTTGTGCGCCTCGAGCACCAGCGCGCCGCGCTCCTGCGGCGACAGGCCTGCCACGACCCTGAGTCGGTTCGCTTCGGCCTCGCCCTGCGCGCGCAGGACTGCGGCCTGCCGCTGCGCCTCGGCACGGATCGCGTCGGCCTTCGCCTGCTCTGCGAGCCCGCGCGCCTCCTCGACGAGCGTCGCGTTCTTCTCGCGCTGCACCGCCTCGGCCTGCGCGACGCGCGCCCGGCCGTCGGCGACCGACGTGATCTCGTTCTGCTGCGCCTCGAGCGCGCGCGCCCGCGACGTGTTGACGGACTGCATGATCTCCTGCTGCCGCTTGATCTGCTCGTTGACCGTCTCGTCGTAGTCGAGCCGCTCGATCGCGAACTGAAAGACGCGGATACCGTAGCGGTCGATCTCGCCGCCGCCGGACCTCGCGCGGCCGAGCGGTGCCGTCTGATCCGCCACGATCTGCGACCGCATCGCCGTCGTCGTCTTTGTCGGGTCGAGCTGGTCGACGACCTCGACCTCGACGGACTCTGTGCGGTAGGTGCCGCGCTGCGCCTGGTCCTCGACGTAGGCGACCAGCTCGCTCTTGCGCGTGCTGTAGCTCTCGAACGATGACATGAGCTGGCCGGTGATGTAGATGCCGCTGTTGACCGCCGGCTTGATCAGGCTGTTTTCAAGCGCCAGTTGTGACGGGTAGCGCCGATACATCTCCTCGAGCCTCGCATGGTCGACGCTGTGCTCGTAGTTGATACTGCCGGAAATCTTGCCTGTGCCGCGGTCGTTGAAGTCGATCGACCGCCGCTCGTCGGTTTCGCCCTCGAGCTGGTGGAACGCAATCGTGCCGCGCCGGTCATAGGTCGTCGTCGACCCGAACAGTTGCGGCTTCGGCCCCTGCGTATCCGTGTACCAGACCACGCTACCCCACGGGTAGCGCACGCGCGTCATCTGACTCGACTCGACCCACTCAAACATGCTCCCGGCGCCGAGCAGCAGGAACAGCAGCGCCGCGCCGGAGACGATCGCCTTCACTGATACGTACTTCATTCCGCGTCCTCCCTGTCGATCCGCCGGAGCTTCGATGCTGACCGCCTCTCGGCCGACACGCCTCCGACACCGGCACGCCGAAGACCATCGGCCTCGGCGCGCATCAACGATTCGCGCACGCGCTGCGCGGCCTGCTCGATCTCCTCGGCGATCCGCCGCTCGCGCCGCGCCTTACTGCTGAACGCCGGCCAGAGCGGCGTCTGGCGCCACACCGGCAGCACGACCTGCGTCACGAGCGCCCAGGCGGCGAACGCGACGACACCGACCTCGAAGGCCCACGCGAACATCTACTTCCTCCCCTTCGCCCGGACGGATCCCTCGTCGTAGGCCTCGATGCCGGGAATCGAGAACACCTTCTTGTCGGCCCCGGCGCGCTTCCGCAGGTAGGGCCAATTGATCTCGAGGCAGGCGAGCGGCGCCTTCCCATCGGCAACGGCGCGCACCAGCTCGATCGCGACGAGCCGCTGCGCCTCGGTCAGGTCGGCCATCGCCGGCTGCCCGTCGGAGCCCTTCAGCCGGACGGTCCACTTCTCGGCAACCGCGGACGACCGCAGGCTGCCGCTACTGCGCGCGGCGACTGGCGGCGCGGTCGCGGTCACGGCCTGCGCCTTCAGCTGCTCGACGACCGCCGGCGCGGCCTGCGCCATCTCGGCCTTCTTCGCCGCGGCGGCCATCGCCTCGCGCGCGAGCCGGTCAGCCTCGGCCTGCGCGAGCCGGCGCTCCTGCTCGACGATCGCGTCGAGGCGCCGCTTCTCCGCGATGATGCCGTCCGAGAGCCGCTTGATCGCCGCCTCGCCGGTCTCGACGAAGACGGCGCGGAGGCCGGTCAGCCGCTTGTGCAGCGTGTTCGCGACCGCGCACGGCTCCTTGAAGCACTGCTCGATGTGCGCGATGCGGCCCTTCAGGTCCGGCAGCAGCGCGTCGGCGGCAGCCAGGCCGTCCTCGCCGGTGATCAGCAGCGCCTGCGCGGCGGCCGCGACGGCGTCGAGGTCCCGCTTCAGCGCGACGTCCGGCAGAAACGTCAGCAGCGCCTGGATGTCGAGCGCCGGCAGGTTCGCCTCCGGCACCGCGCTCGCGACCGGCAGCTCGTAGCGCGACATCGATAAACCAAAACCTTCAGCCACGTCAGGCGTCGTCGTTACGGTTGCCGACTCGCCTAACGGCGGCAGGTCAAACACGTCACGCAGGTCGTCGCCCTGCGCCGGACCGGCCGTAATATCAACGTCCGGCTCTGTTTCAAAGTCGAACCCGTCGTTACTCATCGCATCCTCCGCATTCCGTTCTCCCCGGTCGGCCAGTATCCGTCGTCGCCGAGCGAGCCGATCACGAACGCGAGCACCGCCACGCACGCCGCCGCGATGCAGGCCAGCACGCCAAGCGCGCCGTAGACGCTCATGGCGTCCTCTGCGCGTAGATGCGCTCGAGGATCTCGGCCTGCCTCTCCGACAGGCTGCGGTCGCGCTCGCGCTGCTCGCGCAGCGACGCGACGAACTCCTCCTCCCACGGCGTCAGGTTGATGCCGTCGGCTTCGACGGCGTCCAGCCATCCGTCGTGTTTCGCGTCGTCGCTCATAGTCCTAGCGCCTTCCGTTCGGCCGGTGTCAGTTTCGCGAGCGCGTTTTGACGCACCGATTCGCGCAGACTATCGACCCGCGCCTTCTCCTCGCGCTGCGCGTCGAGCGCCCGATGATCGCGCCACCAGATCTGCAACTCTAACGAAAACTTCGCTATGTCGTCTGTTGCGTCAATTTGACGGCAGTACTCGCAAAGCCGCTCAGTTTTTACGTCGAGGTCGCTATCTCCGACTAGCAGGCTCGCAATAGTTTTATGGTCGTACGCTTCGCCGTTCACTTCTTGCAGCAGCGACGCGACGCGTCGCGCTTCAATTTCGCGCGCGGTCGGTCCGCAGTATCCGTAGCTATCGCATGGCATCAGGCGACCCTCCGTCCGCGCTTGACCTGCTCGTTGTAGACCGTCAGGCACGCCAGGAACGTCGGGAAGTGCATGTCCGCGTCGGGCCACTCGCTGTAGGGCGTCACCTTGTAGGGGACGCGCATGCCCGGCCGCAGCCAGACGGCCCACCGCTCGTCGATCCGCAGCTTCGTCTCGTATTCGTAGGCGTGCTGGTAGGCCGACGTCTGCAGGTCCGCCGCCGCGTCGCGCGGATCGCCGGTCTTGATGTCGACAAGGATGCGCTTGATGCCGAACGGCACTAGGAACTGCTCGAAGACGCCGTCGAGGATGCCGGTGTAGTGGTAGACGGGATGGTAGACCCGGCGCTCGCGGCCATGCAGCACCGGGTGCAGGTCGTTGTTCTCGCGGAACACGCGCCACGCGTCGACGTAGGGCAGGATACGCTCGTCGACCGTTTCCCACGCGAGGTCGTCGTCGTCGAAGGCGTGGCAGTCGGCGTGGACGGCCGTGCCGCGCGCGCGGCCGTGTTCGACGTAGCCGCGCTGCTTGCGGCCCATTGCCATGATGTCGTCGAAGTCCTCGCAGAGCCCGGCCGCCTGCAGCACGGCCGTGACGTGCGGAACCGGCCGACCGTCTGGCGTCGCCGACGTATGCGTCTCAGGGTCGTAGCTGATGTCGTTCGCGGTCAGCATGCGCGCGTTCTGTCTGATAAGAAGCGAGGGAGCCGAGCCGCATAGCCAGCAGCCCGGCCCCTCTAAGTTATCAATGCCAGTGGCAGCACTGAGCCTCAAGTCAATCGCCACTGTGACATAACCGGGAACCGCAATCCTCGTCCGCCCGACGCCCGCGACCGTGAGCCTAATGCCGTCGCTTTACCGATAAGCTACCGAGCCATGTGTTTTATTGGCGGCTCGGGCGGGAATCGAACCCGCTTCCCCGGTGTAATGCAGTCGCGCCTCGTGCGTCCGTATCCGTCCCCTTGTGAGCCTCGGGTCTGACAGCCTGACCTTCAGCCTGAATCTAAGCCTGAACCGGCGGGTTCGAAGCCGCCGGCGCTGAACCTAGACCCGCTCGCTGGCGAGCGCGCCGAACACGTAGTCCAGCATCGCGCCGCCGATCTTCTGCTCTGGCACGACGACGTCATTCGCGCGTGCCCGCGCCTTCTTAATGCTCTGTCGCAGCTCCTCGGCGCGCTCGATCAGCGTCGCCTTCTGGGCCGGCGTGATCAGCCCGCTCCACTCGCGCTCGACGATGCTGCCGGTCACGACGTCGCGCGTGATCAGCTGCGTCTGCGCCGGGTGCTCCGGCGTCGCCGGGTAGAGCACGATGGGCTGCTGGTCCTTCTTCGTCCGCTCCTTGCGCGTCTCGCGCGAGCGGTAGACGCCCTTGCCGCGGTCCGGATCCGGCGCGAACCCCTTCGTCGGGTCGAGCGTCGGGATCGCGCTGACGAGCGCGTGGATCTCAGCCGCGCGCTTCTCGAGCTGCAGCAGCGCGGTCGCCGGGACGTCCTTCGCGATCAGCGTCGCATCCGACAGAACGATGTCGGCGCGCGCCGTCGTGTTCCCGAGGTCGACCCAGTAGGCTAGGTCGAGCGCCTTCGCCCAGATGCCGCCGATCCATGCCAGCTCCGTCGGCACGGTCGACTGCAGCGACGACTGCTCCTCGATGCGCTCCTGCTCGCCCTCGGCGTTCGGCCGGAAGACGACGACCTTCTCGCCGAACAGGTGCCGCTTCTTGTCGAAGGTAATCGCCAGGTCCGTCCGGCACTTGTCGGCCTGCCCGCTCGCGACGCTCTCGGCCGCGAGGACCTCGTGTAGCTTCATGCGCTGCTCCCTCCCGCCTTGCGATTAACCGGTTAATTGTCCGGCCGTCTCTCCGGCCTGTCACGCCTCGCGTCCGGCGTTCGACCACCTGGCAGTGTTCCGGGTGGCCCGTTTGCGGCCGGGTCACGCCCACCGATCCGACGCCGTGCTTCCCAGCTAGACGGCGTCCGACTTCGTCGCCTGCGGCCGATGCTCGACGATCTCGTCGATGATCGGCGCGAGCCCCTCCTTCGGGTTCGCGTGGCAGACCAGCTCGATCGTCGAGCCGTTCTTCTCGTGCCGGCGCAGCGCCTTGATCAGCTCGGCGTTGCGCGTCGAGGCCTTCGCGCCGGTGTTCAGGATGACGCCGCAGGCCGTCCAGTCCGCGTTCCCCTTCAGCGCTGCGACCACGCCGATCGTGCTTGGCACGTCGCCGGGCCGCGCGCCGAGGACCTGCGCGACAGCGGCAGCCGGAGCCGAAGGCGTCGACGGCGCAGCGTGTGGCGCCTGCGCCGTCAATGGCTCGCTTGCCTTCGGCTCCGACTTCTGCTGCGGCGGCGCCTGCTGCGACCGCCGCTCGGCCGGACGCGGCGCGGTGCTGCGATGCGCCGTCTGCTCGCCGGCGTCGTCCTCATTGTCGGCCGCGACGTTGCAGACCGACTTCAGCGCGTAGCGCCGCAGGTAGCTGATGCCGCCGCCGACGTCCTTCGGCTCCGGCATCGCGATCGTCGCGGACAGGTCGTTCGAGATCCACTGCCCGGACTTGTGCGCGAGCAGCGTCCGGATCGTCACGTAGTTGCTGCCGGGGAACGGGAACTGGAACTGCGCGATGCCGACCTTCGCGAGAAACGGCTGCGTCGCCGCGATGACGTCCTTGAGCGTCTCGTAGGTGTAGCTGTAGTCCGCGCCGCCCTCGCGCTTCGACTTAATCCGCGCGGTGCGCGACTTCTCGATGTCGCCGTAACCGTCCATCGCCTGCGCCTCGGCCATCGCCGCAAACAGCTGGTCGACCTGCTCGCTCATCCGCACGATGCCGCGCGCGTTCAGCGCGACGACGTCGGCAGGAGGCACGACCGGCGCCTGCCGCACGCGCGCACGATCCTCGCGCACTGCCGGCAGCTGCGCCTCGGACTCTGGCTCCATGTCGAACGCCTGCTCGATCGCCTGCTCACGTGTGATCGTCCGCCTCTCGTCCATCACTGTCCTCCTGCGTCCGCGGCGTCGGCGCGCACCGCCGCCACCAGTGCGTCGATCTGCGGCCCGCCGTAGCAGCGCGCCAGCAGCTCGATGATGTTGCTCTCGTTCTCGCCGGTCCGCCGCGCGGTCGCGGCGAGTACGTCCTTCGCGAACCGGGTCAGCGAGTGGCTCTTGTTCGGCAGGGCCTTCGGTCCGAATGGCGACTTGGGTCCGCGCTGCTTAGGCATCGGCTGGAAACTATACTACGAATTGTCATCGCCCGTTCAAGTTTATTTACTAACCTAGATCGAACGCCATCTGGTTCGGGTCCGGCGCGCCAGGCCGCTCGCGGAACATCAGGCACTGGCCGTTCGCCGGCAAGTCGAGCCCGTCGCGCGTCTTGACCGTCACGCGCGGTATCAGATGGTCCAGCGCCTCCTTGAGCCGGCCTTCGGCCTCGTAGGCATAGAGCAAGTGCAGGTCCCAAACGCCGCAGCCAGTCTCGTAGCGATCGTCGCCGTCGTTCGCGCAGCGGTCGCACCACTGCGCGCGGTAGGCGTCGCCCGCGCTGCCGTTGCTGAAGTACCCCATCGCCTACTTGTCCTCCCGCTCGCCGATGACGGTCCGCCGTAGCGGGCCGTGCTCGCGGCAGGTCGGCTCGCCGATGCCGTTCTCCGCCCACGCCTTCACGCCCTCCGGCGTCAGCGTGATGCTCCAGCCGCAGGTCGCGCACTCGAACCGCGTGTCGCCCGGCCTGCCGCGGATGTCGATGACCGGCAGGCCGACGTCGTCGATGCCGACGTGCTTCTTCGTCATTTCATCCCCTCCACGCTGAACGCGATCGCGCGCCGGAACGGGACCGGCTCCGGCGGGTAGGCCGCGTCGAGTTTCGCCTTGGCCTGATCGAGGCAGGCGACCGCCTGCTCCCTCGAGAGGCCGCCGATAGCCGTCGGGCTGTCGTAGGCCGATCCTGCCGTGCGGCAGTCGAACATCTCGCGCAGCGCCGCGCGCTGGAGTTCGGCGGCGACATTCGCGTGCATGTTCTCGAGCATCGCGGTCAGCATGCTCGTGTCGAGCGTGATGCTCCCGTGCAGCAGCCGCTTGTCGGTCTCATGCCATTCGTATTGAGCCTTCTTGGCCTTCTCTTCTCTGCCCATCGTCCATCTCCTATCTCGCGTAGCCGCTGTCGATCTCGGTCGCCTCCCGTGCCGCCTCGCCGGCGAGCGCGTCGCACCGCTCGTTCTCCGGGTGCCCGACGTGTCCGCGCGTCCACTGGAAGTCGACCATCCGGTTCGCGCAGGCCGCGAGCAGGCGCTGCCACAGGTCGACGTTCGCGACCGGGCCGGTCTTCGACCGCCAGCCGCGCCGCGCCCACTTCGCCGACCACTGAAACCCGTTGACGACGTACTGCGAGTCGCTGACGACGCTGACGCGCACGCCATACGGCAGCGCCTCGAGGCCCGCGATCGCCGCCATCAGCTCCATGCGGTTATTTGTGGTGCGCGCGAAGCCGCCCGTCACGACCTGCTCTAGCCCGGCATACCGGACGATCGCCGCGTAACCGCCCGGCCCAGGATTCGACCCGCAGTTGCCGCCGTCCGTGAAGACCATTGCCGCGTCGCTCATTTTTCGCGCCTTTCTCGCTTTAGGTAGAACCCCGGCTTATATCCCTCGTAGGTAACGAGGAACCGCCCGCTGGCCTATCGACCCGGCGCTGTCGTGTCGGCCTTCCCAGCGCCCCACTCCCCCGCAACCGGCCAGACCGCTGACGGGTTATACCAGCGGTACCCTTTGCCGGCGCGCGGCCGATTCTAACGTCCTACGAGGTCACCGGTCGCCGCCGTGGCGTTGCCGGCACTGGTTCTCGGACCGCGCGTTCCCGACGGGGATCTGTCGCCTATATCGCTCAGGCGACCGCGCGCCACGTTTGCCGGCTCAAACGGCCCAGGCCGTGGTCCTCTGGACGGGCGTCGCGCAGCGTGCGTGCGACCCCGGCGTGCGAGCCTGTTCGCCGTTCGGCGCGTCTGGCTACTGTGGACGCCCCGGCGGCCTGGTTCGGTTATAATCAGCAAGGCGCCGCGCAACGCGGCGGAGGATGCTGACCTGCTTGTCCCAGGTCGCTGAGAAGGCCGTCGGGAAACCGGCGGCCTTCACCTTTTGCGGTAGCCCCATAGTAAACCGAAACCCTGCACCGTCGATTCGCCTAGTAGCTTGAACTTTCCCACCTACTACATCTAGTAGCTCGGGGTTCTCTCCGGCCAGACGAAGCAGCCGACGCGCCTGTGCCCCGGCGGCGCGGTGCAGGCGCTGTCACTGCACACGATGCGCGCGCCGTAGCCGAGGCCGACGACGCGCAGGCCGAACGGGATCACGATCGGCCGCCTGACGTAGTAGGTGCGCTCGGCGAGCCAGGCCGACCGGCCGGTCGCACTGTTGACGCGCTGCTGGATGTAGTTCGTGTCGTCGTCGGGCGGCCAGGCTGCCAGCGCCTGTCGCGTGAAGTCGAGGCCGACGAACTGCCGCTTAATGCTGACTGAGACCGTCATGCTCCTCCTGTATCTGTAGTAGTATTCACGGCCGCGCTCCCCCCGAGTGCGAAGAGGAGAACGGATTATGGCGATATTGCAAGAGCGTCAGCGGTCACAGGGCATCAGCAGCGAGACGCGCGGCAACACGGCGAGCGAGCCGCACGGGTCGGTCACGCAGTCGACGCGGTGCTGCCGAACCCGATTCACGCGGAGCTGCAGGGCGAGCCGGTGCGGATCATCGCGACCGGCGACGTCACCGGGTTCTCGCCGAGCTTCCTGATCGTGGACCAGGACGGGAAGACGGCGTGGGTGCCGATGCGCGAGATCAGCATCGTCGACCCGAACTACCTGCCCTTGCCTGACGGCGGCCGTCGGTCGCGCGACTCGCAGCGGTAACGGCATCAAGCGCCGGACGTCCCCCGGTCCGGCGCCCGACCTGTCACTCCCCGCCCAGCGCGTCGACGATCTCCGCCAGCGTCGCGCGCGCCTGTGCCGTCATCGGCTTGCCGTTGACCGCCCGCCGCAGGACCTCCTTCAGATCGCGCCGGAACTGCGTCAGGTAGACCTCGTAGATCTCCGCGCCCTTCGCCGCCTCCTGCTCGACTGGCGACAGCGCGACCTCGACCTGCTTGCGCAGGTAGTCGCGCTCGCGTTCGCTCTCGCAGATGACGAGCAGCGCGCGGCGATGGTGATCGGAGACCGGCGCGAGTCCGGTCGCGACGTCGAGCGCGCGCCAGTGGTCGCGGCCGGTGCCCTCGTCGGTTATGTAGGCCGTGACGTCGACGAGCTTGTCGTCGAGAGACGCGAGAGACGGTGCCTTCATTTCGCTCCCTTCTTCTTCCGCCTCGCGCGGATGTCGTGGACCTTGGCCTTCGCCTTCGCCTTGACCTCGGCGACGGCCTCCTTGAGGACGTAGCGCCGCCGGACCTTGACGGCCGCGGCGGCGAGGACGTCGATCAGGCACTGCGGACAAAGCGCGTAGAGCCCGTCGTGAACCTCGGCGCCGTGGCCTGCCTCGGCGCACCGCTTAATCGCGTGCTGCGCCGCCTCGTAGATCGCCGTGTGCTTGCAGTGCTTCGGCTCCTTGCTGTAGTCGAACGCCGGGCAGTCGCAGGTCGGCCCGTCGGCGTGCTGGCGAATCGCCCACGAGACGCCTGGCGTCGACAGCGACGGGACGTGCGCGAGAATCACAGCTGCCACCACCGTCGCTTCGGCGGCTTCGGCGGCGCGGCTACGAACCATAGCCCCAGCACGCCGCAGTCAGATTTTGTGTCGGCGCGCGCGTGCTTGGCGATACGGGTGTCGGCTTCGCCGCTGACAAGGTCGAGCCCGCGGCTCGGCGACGCGCACAGCGCGCTGATCGCCTCCGTGTTCGGCTGAACATACCATAGGCAATCCTTACAGAAGACGCTCATCGCCACCCCCGCTCGCGCTCGACGCGGCCCATCGCGACGACGATGTCCTGCCGCGCGTAGGACACGTCGAAGATGAACGCCGTGGCGGCCGCCTCCATCTCGACCAGGCTCTCGCAGTTCCTGAAGACGGCGAGCATGTACTCGAACTTCTCGGCGTCCGCCGGGACGTGGTTTGGGTAATAGTCCGTCATTCGTCGACCTCCCGCTTCTTGTGCTTCACCTTGCGCGGCAACCGCCTCGTCTCGACGCGGTGCGCGCCGCCGGTCTGGCGTGGCAGCGCGACGCGCGGCAGCTTCGGCTTCGGCTTCACGACAGCCACCACCACAGGAACACGGCCGCGTAGAACGCCAGCGACATCGCGAGCCCGACCAGCGCGCCGCGCGCCGGGTTGTCGGGCTCGGTGTCCTGCTCGGTGTCGGTCCAGACGATCATGCGTTCGTCCCCCGATCGAGCCGCGCGAATCGCTCGCTGTAGTTCGCCTCCCGGTTGAACCGCGCGAACAGCTCGTTGTAGTGCGCGTGCACCATCGCCTCGGCCGCCGAGCGCGAGCCCGCGACGATCGTCGTGCCGCGCATCCGGCCGCCGACGCGCGCGAGCCAGTAGCCGCCCGGCGCCTCGCGGACGGACGCGAGCGCGTCCTGCCGCGCCGCGTGGTTCCGTTTCACCTTCAGGCGCCAGAGGCGCCACTTGTCGACCGCTTTATCCACTGCTGCCTCCGTTTTCATTTACTACGTTCTGGCGTATTAGAACCCTACGAATCGTGCCGTAAGTATTGCCGAGCTGTTCCGCCTAACCGGTTAATCTCGCGCGCGCTTAGCGCATCCGGCCGAGGGCCGGTATGGATCTAGCTAAGCCGTAGGGTGATTGCAACATCACGGGGACCCCACTCAAGGAGAGAACACTGCAATGACGACAGCCCCTTCCCGGCGGCTGGCCGCGCTGCTCGCGACGCTGCGCGCCGACTTCTCGGAAATTACCGCGACGCTGAAAGCGCTATCCGTCCGCCGCGTCCACTTCGCGCCCGCGTTCATGAAAGCCTACGGGATCTGGCAGAAGGAAACCGGGCGCACGTTCGTCGCCTTCGTCCAGCAGCTCGACTCGACCGTCCCGGCCGATAAGGACGGCTACACGAACCATCCGGCGTTCCAGACGGCCTGCTACTTGCGGCGGCTCGTCGAGGCACCCGAGACGCGCGCCGGATCGCGGAAGTCCGCAATGTCGCCGCTCGACCTCGCCGCCACCGTCGTCCGATCCACCGTCCCGCCCGACGACCTCGACTTCGCCCTCTCGCAGATTAAGCACGTCACCCGCTGGCACGCGCGCGACATGGAGCGCTTCCGCGTCCGCGTCGCCCGCGCCAGGACAGTCGCCCTGCTCCCGCACCAGCCGCGCCTCGTCAGCCGCGCGGCCCACGCCGCACGCCAGCTCGCCGCCGATCGTTCGTCTCACGCCTCGCACTAGCCTCCACGGGCGCCGGCAGGGACCTTCTCCTGCCGGCGTCGTTCCCTTGTTACCGACCACGCGCCAGCATGACGACCGGGATGAACTTGTCCCGTGCGTAGCGGATTGTCGCCCACGTCCCGCTTCGTAGCTCCTCCTTGTCTGTTAGCGGCGCCGCGATCAATACGCTGACGCAGCGGACGATCTCGCGATTGCGCACCAGCTCCCCGCCGCGACGCGCGTAATGCCCCACGGTCTCGTAACAGAGTCCGGCCGCCATGTTCGCCGCCTCCTCGTCGGCGAGCAGGCCTACCGATTCGTGCGTGCCATAGTGCAGCCGCGGCGCCGCCCTCCCGATGGCCAGATCGGCATGATTAAACAGCGCCAGGACGTACTGCAGCTGGCTCGCCTGCCGACGCGACATGCCCTCGCGCGTGCCGGTGAACCCGACGTTCACTTCGCCTGCTCGGGAAGCTCGAACGGCGGCCTCGCGCCCAGCGCGTCGAGCCCCGCCCGTTGCACCGTCGCCGTCAGATGCGCGTTGATCTCGATGCGCGCCTTCTCGGTCGTCTTCTCTACGTGCTCGTCGAAGCTCTTGGCCGTGTGCGGCACGCCGTCGGCGATCCGCATTTTGATCATGTGCAGCTCGTCGAGCACGTGCTGCCGCTCCTTAGCCGGCAGCTTGCCGTCTTCGACGCGAGCCCGCAGCGCGTCGATGCGCCGCAGCGCGTCGTCCATGTCCTCAAGCAGTTCGCGCTTGAACTGCGCGTGCCGCTCCTTCGGCGCTACGATGTCAGGCCGCGCGCCCTCGCCGGCGACGCGCTCGACGGTGCACTGCGCCATGTCGCCGGTGTTCATCGCCGAGACGAAGCGCGCCCACTGCGCCTCGGACAGCGCGACGCGGATCAGCTCACGGTGCGCGTGGGGCCAGTCCCTTCCGAGCGACCGGTGCAGCTCGCTCTCGTGGATCGTGACTACGACGAAGTGGTGGTGCCTGAAGTCAGACCCGTAGAGCGCGACGCCCTTGCCGCCGGCCGACACCCGGCTCGCGCCGATCTGGCCGTAGGCCGGATGCGTTTCGACCGAATCGTCGTGCCTGTCGCCACGCCGCGTTACGACAGGCTCCTGTCCGTTCTCGACTTCTTTGTCTTTCACTTCTGCCCTCCTATCGCCATCGCCCGCCGCTTCGGCCGCGACCGCGTCTCTAGCGCCTTCCGTGCCCGCGCGCTGCGGACCTCGGCCGGCGTCCGCAGTGCCGCCTCGAGCCGAGAGATTTTGGCGCGGTGCGTCTTGATTCGGTCTGCCGCGATCAGGGCGTCGGTGACGGCCGCGTCGAGCGCCAGGCGGGCGCGCTTGAGCCGCTTGGCAATCTCCGACGACTTCGCGTCCGTCTGCTCCTGCGGCGTCGGCTTCGGCGCCTTCGGCTTCCGCGATGGCGGCAGCGCCAGCTCGTAGAAGTGGCTGCCGCAGCCGCTGCACTCGATCGTCGTCGGCGTCTCGGTCTCCCGGCCGGTCCGCTTGCAGTTCGCGCACTCGCGAACGAACTCGCGGCCGAGCCCCTTGACCGACTTGTAGGAGCCAGGCACGCGCTCCCATCGCGGATGCGGCACGCGCTTGCTCACTTCACGCCTCGTCCGGTGAACGCGAGAACCGTTCCTGTAATCGCGGCGAGCGCGATCGCGATCCACGGCAGCAGCGCCAGCACGTCGTGCACGGTCGTCATAGCTCGATCGCCCCGAACGTGATCGCCCGCCGCACCTGCACGGTGAACGTCTCGTCGCCGACCTTCGCGCGCCGCGGTGCCGTGCGCGGCTCGTCGCCGTGCGCCATGCTCGCAACCGACGTGTCGGTCTGCAGGTAGGCCTCGATGTGCTTGCAGCGCTTCCGGCCGACCTCGCCGCGCGCGAACCGGTAGGCCAGGCACTCGCACCTGAACCCGCCAGACACGTGGCTGATGTCGTAGAACTCGCCCGACAGACTATCGGACTCGACCGACGTCACGTAGGCGCCGGCCCTCTTAGATTTACGCTTCACGTAAATACCCTCCCTTCCGAACCTGAGCCGCTACGCGCCCCGTAGGGCGACGCGCGGCCGGGACGTAGGTAAGCCCGTCCCGACCGACCGCCGATCTGCGCGCCTGCGCAGCCCTACGCCTGCTGCGGCACCGTGCCGTCGCCCTGCCTGCGCTCGACGAACGTCAGGAGCCGGTCGCCGCCGCCAAGGTCAACCGTGGCGACCACGCCCGCCCGCTTCAGCGCCCGGACCGCCAACCTGATGAGATAGGACCGGCCGCTCCGCACCTGCACCTCCAGCTCAGGTAGCGAACGGCGCGGCCGCCGTCGGCCGCCGTCGACCTTCCCGGCCTCTGACAGGAACTTCCTGACGGCGAACTCCGGCGGGACGCTAGGCGAGAGCCGCGCGATCACCACCCGCTGCCGCACCGGCCCCTTGGCGACCTCGGCCAGCACCAGCGCCTGGAGTCGCGTCGTTAGACTTGTTCGCAATCTTCCCCGCCTTCTCGGCCAGCTCCACCGACGCCTCGCGCAGCAGCTTGACGACCTGCCGCCGCTCGGCGTTCGTCAGCCGCGCGTTCATCAGGTTCTTGTCGACGTAGGTGAGGAACTTCTGCCGCTGGACGCGCGCCCTGTAGACGAGCGCGCGCTCCTCGGACACGTTCCCGTTCACGCGCGCCGGTCGCGGCGGGTAGTCGCGGTCAACCTTCTCCATGAACGCCTTCGCGCCCGCGTCGGTGGAGATGCGCCGGCCGTCGCGCAGGAGCGTCTCGATGAACTTGCTGTCGAACTTCGCGCCCTCCTTCTTCAGCCGCGCCACCGTCGAGACGACCTTCAGGACGACGTCGTTGCGCGCAACCGACTCGACGGCCGCGAGCGACTGCGTCGGCATGAGGCTCATGACATGCGCCGGGTTCAGGTTCGTGCCGGCCTCAATGATGCGGTTCAGGCCGCGCTGCGCCCGTAGCTTCAGTGTCAGCACCGAGTCCGACACCTTGAATGCCCGGCCCGCGTCGACGGCCGTCCAGCCCTTGCCGACCAGGTGCAGCGCCTGCTCGACGCGCTCGGCCGACGAGTAGTTCATGCCGTTCGTCATGTTGAACTGCCGCCGGATCTCGTCGATCTCGTCTACGTTCGACACGTTGACGACGTAGGCGTCGAGCGTCTTCTTGCCGGCCGCGCGCGCCGCCGTGACGCGGTGGATGCCGTCGAGCACCGGGTAGCGGCCGTTGTCGGCGTAGACGAACGGTGCCGGAAAGTCAGCGCCGTCCTCGAACGCGAGCCGATACATTCCGAGCTGATCCTGGTTGACCGCGTGCCCGAGCCGGATCTGGTAGACCGCCGCGTCGTCGATCGCGATCTCGGAGAGCGCGACCTCTTCCCGGTAGTCGAACGTGAAGCCGCGCTCGCGCAGCCATGCCTCGCCTGTCAGGTTTCTCATCGTCGTCGTGTCCCTTCTCTCTACTGTTCCGTTACCGTGCCTTGCTAGAACGTGCCGTCGAACGAGATCGCCCGGCGTCCGGAAATAACCAGCTCGGACAGCGCCGTCGCCGCCTTGCCGGCCTCGTCCCGCAGCTGCGCCCGCAGGCCGTCGTCGGACCGCAGGGCGTCGATGCCGAGGCCGTCGGCCAGCGACCGGACGCGCGCGACCGCGTCGCGGAGCGGCGCGTCGTCGGTCAGGTCGCGCTTCGGCAACAGCGCCAGGTAGCCCTCGAGGTCGCGCAGCGCCGTGCCGCGCAGGACCTTCGGCTTGCCGTCGTCGCCAGGCGTGAGCCGGTTAACGAGGTCGTTCATGATGCCGAGCGCCTCGCTCCGCAGCGCCAGGACGACCTCGTCGTAGGCGTCGGACATCCGGTTCTCGTGCCGCGCCTTCGCCTGCTCGTAGAGGACGCTGTCGACGGTCTCGAGCCGCTCCGGCGCGGCGAACGAGACCCAGTCCCAGTCGAGGCCGAACGCCGCGATGACGTCCTCAGCCGTCGGGTACTGCGTCGCGTCGAACAGGTCGCCGAGCGACGCAGCCTGCTCGGCGACGATGAACGCCCAGCGGTCGGCGATGGCCTGCGCCTCGACCAGGAGTTCGGCGCGCAGGTTCAGCAGCCGCCGCTCGACGTCTTCGACGAGCGCGAGCGGCACGAGGTAGGACCGCTCACCGAAGATCCGGTGCCCAGGAATCGCCGTCGAGCGCAGGAACGACTTCGCCTGCCAGATTACGCGCATGGCCGCGCGCAGCGTCTTCGCGTTGACGAGCCGCTTCGTCAGGTGCAGCTGCTCCTTGTCGGTCGCGACTTCGACCTGCGCCGTCGCCTCGGAGCCGGGCGCGTCGACCTTCATTAGGTCGAGGTCGTCGAGGCTGACGTGGCGGGTGTTCCCGAGGTAGTGGCAGGACAGCGTCAGGCAGACGCTGCGCTGGAGGATCGTGAAGGCCTGGTGGCTCGTGGTCTGTGCGTCTATCGTTGTTTCCATTACGTCCATCGCTTCTCCCTCTCGTCGCTTAGTAGCCGGGCTCTGTCGGTCCGACAATGACGGCGATCACGCCCTCCTTCGAGCGCACGCCGCCGTCGACGCCGCGCTCGAACTCGTCGACGATGTCGACGAGGCGCCGTCCCTTGTCGATCTGTTTCTTGATCCACGCGTCGTCGAGTGCGACGCGGACCGTCGTCGTGAGCGTCATAGGTTGAACTCCTTCCGCAACCAGTCCGTCTCCGCCTTGAGCGCGCCGTCGCGCGTGTCGAACCCCTCGTAGTTCGGACCGGTCAGGAGCGGCCCGCCGCACGGCGACAGGTCCGCCACCCACCCGTCGGAGTCGATGCCGTAGGCCCGCGCCGGCTCGACGTGGCTCATGCGCCGCGTCGCCATCGGCTCGCCCGCGAACACCGCCGCGAGGTCGTCGCTGTAGATGAACCGGACGCTCCCGTCCGGCTCGATCAGGATGTGCAGGTCGACGTCGTTCACTTGAGGTCCTCGAGCAGCTGCCGGACCTTGGCCTTGACCCGCTCCTCGCCCTTGTGCAGCTCGGCGAGCGCGAGCTGGCAGGACGCGATCGCGTCGACCAGCAGCCGCGCGACGTCGTCGTCGCCGGCCTTCGCCGCGGCTTGCGCGCTGGTCTCGACGATCGGCGCCGGCTTGACGTTCGCCGCCGAGAAGATCACCCGTCCGCGCTTCTTCGAGACGCCCTGCCTTCCTGTCGGCAGGCCGCGCTCCTTCTTGATCGTGTAGATGGCGTTGCCGACCGACTCCTTCGTCGTCGTCGGGAACCGCGCGTGCACGAGCGGCCAGAGCTTCTCGACCGCGACCATCCGCGGTATCGCGAGGTCCGCGTGCGCGGCGACGAACGCCTTCAGGTCGCCTCTCCGCCGGTCCGTTGACGGGAGCGCCTCGAACTCGAACTGCGGCACGTCCGGCTTCCGTTCTTCCGCCGCCTTCTGGGCGGCGTCCACATCGATCATCGTCATCTGCTCCTCCTTCTTCGCCTTGACGAGTCGCGGCTGCTCGGCGAGCGCGTGCTCGACGAGAGCGCGCGCGTCCGTGATGCGCGCGACCCGGTAGATGTGGACGCCGCGCCGCTCGGCCTGCCGCTCGATCGGCATCGTTAGTCGGCGCCCGACGCGGCCACCCATCATGATCAGCCGCGCGTTCGCCGGCAGGTCCGGCCACGACGACAGCCGGTCCTCATCCCACATGTGCACGCGCGGGTTCCGCTGCAGCGCGCCCCATCGCGACGGGTAGCCGTCAACGACGACGACCGTCCCGCCCTTCCGCAGCTCGTTGAAGGCCGCGGCCTCGCGCGCGGCCTTCGCGTCCGTGATCGCCCCGAGCTTGAACATAATTACGCCCCTGCCTTACGGCGAATCAACGGCGGTCGGTTGTACTCAGCCTTCTTCTTCGTCGACTCGACGGTGCCGATCGCCTTCTCGATCGCCGCAGTTAAGGCCTTGCAGTCCGGTCCCTGGATGCCGACGCCCTCGACCGTGACGGTGTTCCCGTCCGGCGAGATGTCGATGACGATCTCTTCCATTTATTTTCTCCGCAAGAATAGCCAGTTGAAGCCGCCGTTAGCGCCTAGCGGCCGTAGTCGAGTGAGCCAGAGCCGGCAGAGGTCGCAGGACTGATCGCTGCCGACCTCGTGCGTCGGACCGTTCGCACACGTCACCGCCGCCTCCCGAACAGCGAGCGCGACATCCAGCGGCGACCGAGCCGCCGACCGTAGCGGCCGTTCCCGATCGCCGCGATGTCGCCCATGATCCGCAGAAGCATGAACAGCAGCCGCATCACCGCCGCCGCAGGCGCAGCCGGATGCCGCCGTTCGCGAGGCTCTCGCGCGTCTGCACGAATCCCTTGCGCCCGAGTTCCTTCTTCGCCTTCTTCGACGCGACCGCCGCGGCATACTCGCGCCGCAGCCGGTCCGCGCCCGCGCCGACCTTGTCGGCCAGTGCGCGTCCGGCGCTGCCGTAGGTGTCAAAAAACAGCTTATAGCCATTGCCGTCCTTCGCCTTGACGACGCCGATTTCCCACGGGCCGCTCGACCCGTTGCGCGGCGACGTACCCGCGACTTTGATCGCGTGCTCGCACTTGCCCATGTCCGCCGGCCGGTGCTCGCCGTAGGCGCTCGAGTCGCCGACGAACGCGCCCCACCAGGCGTAGGTCTTCTGGTCGCGCCGCAGCTCGAGGCCGAGCGCCTGGCAGGCCTCGTCGAGCGCGTCGAGATCCGTAATCTGCAGCTTGACGTCGGTTACGTGGCTCATTCCCTGTCCTCCCTCTTCGGTTTCCAGCCTGGATCGGTCCAGAGCGGCGTGCCGGCCGCCGCCGCCTCGAGTAAGTTGGCGGCGGCCGTGATAGCCGCTCTCATTCCGGTGCCGACTTCGCGCATCCCGGCCATTGCGCGCAGCTTCGCGACGGTGCCGTCTACCTGCAGCGCCGGATTCTTTCTTTCCTTTCTTTCCTTCTCCTCGCGCTGCGCCTCGACGTCGTCGAGCAGCACGTCCATCTCGCTGTCCGTCAGCATCGCGACCGGGCGCGCGATGTTGCCGGTCTCGAAGAAGACCCAGTAGCCGTAGCCGTCGTCCGGGTTCGTCAGTCGCTTCACGTGCAGCATCAGTTCACCGCCATGCCTTCGAGGTTGATCGCGCGCAGCGCCGTCTCGAGCACCGGGTCGTTCCGGTCGAACTCGTAGGTGCCGCCGCGCGTGGAGTCGAGCAGACGGCCGTGCGCGTAGCGCCGCAGCGCGTCCACGTCGTCGGCGCGCGACCGCGCGATCGGCACGATGAACTGCGACGCCTCCTTCAGCGTGCAGCCCGAGTCCCACGCGTCCCGGCAGGCGTTCCGGATCTCGGCGCCGGTCCAGCCCGGCATGCCCGAGACGCCAATGTCCACCTGCGCCTTCGTCAGCTCGTACTTCTTCGCGTAGGCCGCCAGCGCCGCCGCGCGCTCACGGTCGCTCATGAGGTCGAAGAACCAGTTACCGTCCGTGAACCGGCGCTGCAGCTCCGGACGCATCACGCTCGCGTTGTTCGACGTCGCGATGACGTAGGCGTGGTCGCGGCCGATCGCCTTGACGACCTGCATCGCGTGCCGCAGGAGCGCCTCGCTCGCGCCGACGAACTGCGACTCCATCGCGCCGAGGTCGAGCGCGATTGTCGGCACGCCGGCCTCGTTGCCGAACGACTTCGCGATCGCCGACTTGCCCGCGCCGGGCACGCCGAGGCAGACCATCCCGCGCCACTCGTTGTTCTCCATCTCCGTGAGGAAGGTGCGGAACTGATCCATCTTGACCCCGGTCGTGTCGTGCTCGAGGTTCGCGAACACCTTGTCGATCTCGTCGAGGAACAGGACGACACCGATCGGCGTCCTCGACTCGAGGCGCCGCCGCAGCTTCGCCTTGATCGCGTCGAGGCCGACGAGGTCGTCGAACCGCTCGCCGCCGCGCCAGACGCTCAGGCCCTGCGTCTGCCCGATCGTCACGCGCTTCCGCTCCCACAGCTGCGCGAGGTCGACGCCGTCCGGCGTCATCGACATCGCCCACGCCTGCTCGGCCGCGAACAGCGAGAGACCGCTGACCGCGTCGACGCCCTTCGCCAGCACGTCCGCCTTCGGCGCCTTCAGCTTGCTGGCCTGGTAGAGTTCCTTGCCCATCGTCTCGAGTTCCGCTGGCGTCGGCAGCGCGTGGTCGAGCACCACGACGTCGTGCTCCAGCTCCGGCGGCGCCTGGAAGATCGGCCCGAGCAGGACGAGCATCCGGAACGTCGTCTTGAACGTCGCCCGCAGGTTCGCGACCGCCTGCACCGCCGAGGCCGACGCCATCGGCTCGGTCGACAGGATCTGCCGGTGCGCGTTGTGCGCGCAGACGACCGTGCCCTTCGGAAGGAGCTGGCAGGCCAGCATCGCCTCGACGAACCCGATCGTGTCCTCGCCCTTGATGTCGCCCTTCGCCGCTTCGGCGAGCGCCTTCACGCCCTTCTGGTTAACGCCGGACAGGCCGCGCGCCGCGTCCCACTGGACGACCGGGAAGTTGCACGCCTCCGTCGATTGCGTCGCGGCGATAGCATCGATGGTCGCCGCCTGGTCGGCCGTGCGGATCGCAACGATCGGCACCGACACGCGTCGGGCGGCCTCAAACAGATTGATCATGCTCATGTGCGTCTCCCTCGAGGCTGGCAACGAGGCCAGCGTAATAGTGCTCACCGGTTGTTCCCCTCGAGGCTCGTCGCCGTCCGGCGCAGCTTCGTCGGGATCGACTCTATGTTCTCGAACGCCTTCGCCTGCTTGCGGTTCAGGAAGTGCCGCCCGCCGCAGTTGTCGCACGCCTGCTCGCTGACGTCGAGCGCCTCCATGACCTCGTCGACGATCATTGCCGCGTCACGCAGGCGCTTGATCAGCGCGTCCCGTGCTGTGTCCTCCGCCATGTCTCAGTCCCCCCAATTACTCAGTGGTTCAATCGCCACTCCTCGCGGCAGTCATCGTTGCAGAACCGCTCGCCGCCTGCGCCGCGCACACCGCCCTCGACCGGCGCGTGGCAGTGATCGCAGGTGTCGAGGACGACCGGGAACACCCGGCCGTTGACCTCGAGCCCGAGGATCTCGCCGACCGCGACGCACCGGCCCTCAGGGATGTCCGCCGGCAGCATCGAGAACTCGCCGACGAACCGCGCCGTGCCGTCCTCCTTGATGCTGTAGGCCGCGAGCGCGCGCCCGCGGCTGACCCACGCCGACGTCAGCACGGCTCTCCACTCAGCGGCATGTTGCCCTCCCGAACAGGCTCATCGCCTGCCACGTCTCGTGCACTTCCACCATCGCGCCCTCCGGGTATGCCTCGCCGCCATTCTGCCGTGGCGGCCGATTGTCTAGCTCATTCGAGCGTCTGATCCGTAGGTCCTTCAGGACCGTACCGCACCGGCGGCATCGCTGCTTCTCGTCACCATCTACGCCGCCGGCCTCATGCACCATGCTTGCCCCCTTTTGGCCCGTTCTTTCCTTTTATACGGGCTCGTTCACACGTCGCGGCCGCCAGACCTGTAGTCGTCGACCGCCGCGCGGCCGGGCTCCGTCTCGCACAGCTCGTCGATCAGCGTGACGGCCGACTCGTGCACCCGTCTCCACTGCCACTCGGTCATCGTGCACCTCCCGTCGCCTGCGCCCACTTGGCCGCGTAGCCGAGCGCGATCGTCCGGCGCGTCGGCGTCTCGTCGGCGCGCAGCCGCTGCCCGGACGCGAGCAGGCGGTCGGCGATACGGAACCCGGAGAAGGTCGGCTTCGGCGCCCTCTTGTTGTTTTTCATTGGAATCCTTTCTAGGCGGCCACGGAGGGCCGCAATGGATTAACGGTTAAAACTCGTGGACGAACTCGCAGCCAGAACAAAGGGCTGCGCGAACCCGCGACTGCATGCCCCGGTCGAACTTCAGGACCGAGTCGTCGACGTAGAGCGGCGCGCCGCAGTCCGGGCACGCCGTCGCGATCAACGCGTCCGCGCACTCGCGCGCGGTCATGCCGGCCTCGTAGTAGCCGAACGCCTCGAAGCAGTGGTTCGCGTGCAGGCGCTGCATCGCGTCGCACAGGAAGGCGAAGTCGGCCGGCGACGCGCCTATCGCCGATTCGACGTCCTTAACGAACTCGTCAAAGAAACTGCGGGTCATCGCGCGCCTTTCTTTCGCTTCGCCAGCTCGTCGTGCAGCCACTGCAGGCGCTGCCCGGTCTCGTTGCCGCTGTTAATCTCCGTTACGAGTTCTGCGTTGCTCATGGACTGCAGCACGAGCCGCATCCACGCGTCAGGCTTGTTGGTCTTAGTTGCCACGGGCCACCTCCGCGATCGTGAATGTCAGGGGACGGACGAGCCGCGAGCCGGGACGGCTGGCGAGGACCTCGCTGCGCGTCGGCGCCGCGAAGCCTGGCAGCGGGTCGATGTCGACCGCGAACGTGCGCGGCATTGCTGCGCGAATCATGGCCTCCTCGAGGCGGGCGACGTTGCGGTAGAAGCCGAGGTGTCTGTTCATGTGCGTCTCCTAGGCGGCCACGAGGACCGCAATGACCGTTGCCCGGCGTTCGGACCGGGGCTCGGGGTTTACGGCGGGACGCTGACGTCCCGGCCGCCGTCACCCTTTCGATGACCTGTTCGCATACATGGCCGCCGCCTACCGGCTCGCTCGGAGTTGTGACCGAGCACTGGGTTTATCGTCTCCGCCTGCTACGGTCGCCCGCACGTCGGCCGGAGCACAAACGTCACGCCCTTCGGCTTTTTCTTCTTGGCCATGATTTACGCACTCCTTGTGCGTAGTGTCGCAATTAGCGCGCGGCACTTCGGGCACGTGACGTTCTCGGTCTCGCTCGTCATCGCGCCCTTGTGCGCCGCCATCGCCGAACCTGCGCAGGCCTTGCCGCCGTGCCATCGCTGCTGCGTCCGCCAGTGTAGCAGCGCGGTCTTCGTCTCGACCGTCACGGCTACCGGCTCTGTCGGCACCCATCCGGCCGCGAGCGCGTCGTATTCGACGGCCTGCTTCCGCATGTTGCCGGCGCGCTGTCGAAGCCGCGCGGCATATTGCTCGCGATCGCGCGCGGTCGGGTTATCGACCACGACTTCACTGTTGACGCCGAAGGCGACGCGCTTCGTCGCGAGAACCGGCGCGTTTTCGGTCACGACGGCGACCGCTTCCTGCTCGACGTTGTCCGCCTGAACGCGAAGGCGACCGGCGATAAAGGCTGTGTAGTCGCGGCCGGCCTTCGTGCCAAAGTGCGGCTGGCCGGTTCCGTTACAGGTGCCGACGTTCTGGTGCCAGTCCTGCGGACGACGGTAGCCGTGCTCGACGAGGCAGCCTGAGCGGAGCGCCTGCACCGCGAAGCAGGCCGGGCAGGTCGCGCGGAGTTGGGTCTTGGTCATTGCCATCTCCTAAGGCGGCGACGAGCGCCGCATTGACGGTTAATTGTTTGCTACCACCGATCGTCGCAGTTAATGCTGCGCGCGCAGTCGCCGCAGTATTTCGCGATCCGGCTAGCTTTCTCGCCGCCGCAGTTCGGGCACTGGCGCGCTTTGATCTCGTCGCGCAGTTCCTTCGAGGTCGCGATGCCGCGCAGCGCGTTCAGCCGCGCGCGTTCTGTCAGTTGGTCGAGTGTCAGTTCGTTAAACATAGCTGTCTCCTTTTCAAGGGTCGCTCGTGCGAGCGTCCGGTTTGACGTTCTTGTTATCCCTAGTCAGCGCCGGGAGTGCATAGGCTACGGTTTCAACGGCGACCGATTCTCGCGGTTGCCCGCCACGGATCCGTTGTTATCCCTCGTCACCAGGCTCGCCGGTATTTAACGCCTACGGTTTCAAGAACGCCAAACCCGGCGCTCGCGCGCTCGGGTTTCGGTTTCAAATTTTCGATTGCTTCAGGGTTTGACGTGCCCTGCCACTTCGTCACCATTCCCGCGTTAGCGGTTCTGCCATTGACGTGACGTCGAAGGGCGCGTGACGTTCAGGCGGCATCTCGTTTCGATGCCTTCGCAACGTCGCGCCACTTACTCGCGTTCTCTGTCGGCTCGGTGTCTTCGCTGCGGGAGGACCCCGCTGCGCCGTATCGTCCGGCTGTCGACTGGCTGCTGCCTACCGCACTCGCGTGTCTTGCGCTACGGGTTCGGCCGCTTCGCCTCGTTTGCCTTCGCTGTCGGCCGCCGCTTTTGGCTGTCGCGGCCTGTCGCGTCATTCAGTTTTCAAGGCGACCATCGAGGGTCGCAACTGACTTCCTACTTACAAGGGAATTATACTATTAATTCAGACCGGCAGGTCAAATAGGCCACGCCTGACGCGATTTTCCTAATGTTTTCAATTAACCGTTACGCTGTTTTGCGTAATGGAAGACAACGTGTGATAGACCGTCACACGCCGCTCGTCCCGCCCGGCGATGCGGCCGCCGGCCTCGCGGACGACGGCGACGAGAACCAGCTCGCCGGGCGGCAGGCGCCACCGGTAGTCCCAGATCGTGCGGCGGCGCTCGGCCGACAGGTCCTGCTCGCTCGACCGCACCGGGAACTCGCCGTCGAGCGCGGCGACGGTGAGCGTCCGGTTGCGGCCGTCGAGCGGCACCTTGACGTAGTAGGTGACGAACTCGCTGTCCGGGACGAACTGGACGCGCGAGGGCAGGAAGTAGACGCGCCGCGGCTCCTCGGCGGCGGTCATGGCCGCCGAGAGCATCGCAGCAGCGCAGAGTGCGGCCGCGATGCGCGCACGGCTCACGTCACGGGCCGGTGATCATGTTGCCCTGCGCGTCGACGACCTGCGGCCGGCTGTAGTCCGGCTGGTGCAGCCACTGCTCAAGCGTCGGCAGGTCGTAGAAGATCCGCATGCCGCGCGCCTCGGCGAAGTCGTGCTCGGCGCGCGCACCCGACGAGCGCCGCCAGTCCGGCGTCATCATCAGCGCGTCGCACTTCGCGAGGATCGCGAGGTCGCCGTCGAGCCAGACCTCGTCCTTCGCCGCGTTCTGGAAGAACATCGTGTTCGCGTGAGGGCAGACCGCCGCGGCGCAGAGCCGCCAGACCTCGAGAGCGAGCGCCATCGCCGCCATGACGTTC
>Ga0137421_1000029_pt1 | contig 45190 bp, 58 predicted proteins | sample EasRivERMZT534_2_FD_104648 | JGI IMG/M metagenome (GOLD analysis project Ga0137421, IMG submission 104648) | Soil microbial communities from meander-bound floodplain in the East River, Colorado, USA - East River MetaG ERMZT534_2 | ecosystem: Environmental > Terrestrial > Soil > Floodplain ...
AGCCATGGCAGCGAACTCATGAAGTTCATCACCACGGCGTGCTGCCTGTGCACTGGACCAGGAACGCTCCAGTTTCTCTTCGTCGTAGCGAAGCCAAGAGGCCTTGCTAGCCGAGAGAAAGGAATGCTGCCCCTGCAGATTCGAATGCGAGTTGAAGAGCATCCAGAACTTCCCTCTCGTTTTCAGGAAAGATAAATGCACCAAAAGACATGCCGCTCGCCTTCTCAACAAAGTACGGTTGATTGGGCTGAACTTCAGCATCTTCTGATGCTTTCACTTCCAACATTGCCCAGAACGGTCCCCAAAAGACCGTCAGGTCGGGTATCCCCTGTTGGTAACCAGTATCGTTTTTGATGATCCAGCATCCAGGGAAACGTAGCTCGATCCGCTTGATGAGCTGAGCTTGGTAGGCAGATTCGAGCATGATTCACCTCCTCGCGGGCAAAAACAAAAGGTTGGTTCTGGTTCTTCTGTTATATGCCGCGTTTAGAGCGCGAAGTAATATCTATTCGGTGAAGTCGTTGATCGGTCTGAAGTGCATTCCTGAGGGGAATACAACCGTTCGATTCATGGCTGCACTCAAGATTTCAGCGTCGATTAGCCCATACTTCAAGGCTGCTTCCCATGAGTTAGGGAAGGTCTCTCCGCTATTCACTTCATACACAGGAACGATGAATCCTCGCTTGCCGTTCCAGAATTGCTGATGGTATTTGATCGCAAACCAGCGTGGACGCCACATCAGATTGTCCGCCGAGCAGTTCATCTTGTTTCCGTCCAGGTGGATAGGAGTGTCGAAACGACTGTTAGGTGGACGATCTAAGAATGTCATCGCTACCAGGAGTGCAAGTGATCTCTTGTGCTGCTTCAGATCTCGGGAGAGTCCAACCATAGGATTCCCCTGTTGGTTCAGAGTAGGTTTCACTGGGCGCTGCCAGTCAATTCTCCGAACGGCCCCGCTGTCGTGGATCTCGTAGTTGGAGAACCCGACCACCGTTTTCCACATAGTCACCTCCTCGAGGTAATATCTATTGCCAAAACTCTTGTCGGAAAAGACTCTCTAGGCTTCCCTCCCTAATATCTAGATATTATCTACGCGTATAGAGAGAGTTGTTGAACAAGGGTTTTTTGGCAGTTTTTGACAAGACTAGATATTAAGTCGCAACCCAATATCTACTTTTTGAGCCCAAAAGAGGACTCATTGAACGATTTCTTGGCTTTCAGTGCCTTTCTGATGGCCTGGTCGATTACAGAGTTCGAAATCAACGTGTGGTAGTTCAGGTCGACAAACGGCGTATTGAGTCGATCAATTCTTCCGTGAGCCTGGTGGAACATCTTGTAGCTGTAGGTGAGGGAGTAGAAACAAACAGTATCCGTGTCGACACAGTTCCACCCTTCAGAACCGGCAGCATATTGCACCAGATACACCCACCGGTCTGTTTGTGGGATCGGCTGATGCTTATGTCCGTTCCACTCAGCAAGGGGCACATCGTCGCAAAGTCCACGTAAAGCCTCCAATTCGAAGTCGAAGTTGTAGAAGACGATGAGCTTGGGATGAGCAGCCATCAGTTTGCGCACGGCAGCAAGCCGCGAGGGATGACTGTTGACAATCTTCCTCAACACCAGGAAGAGCTCACTCACATCACGCAAGGGCCTGCCCTCGAAAACGTGCCACCGCTCCGCGAGAGCCTTGTGTTGCAAGTCTTTGTCGAACTCAACCTCTACGTCGTAGGAGTGTCTGACTGTGTGCCGGACATAAGGCATTTCGACAAGGACCGCATTCCGGTGGCGCACCAGAGTTCCCACGTCCACGTATCGATCAACCTTAGGGAACTTGCTGAACGTGTTGTAGACGACATGCTGTCGTTTGAACTCAGTCCGGTTCTTGTAGAATCCGTTGGCAACGAAGACTGGAATGTAGTCAAGCCACGTATCGCCTGGTGTAGCGCTGAGAAGCACCCACTTGTTATGCTTGGCAATCGTAATGAAGTCCTTTGACCACTGACCGGATCCAACCAATCTCTGTTCGTCGAAGATGAAGAACGCATCGTGTACCTCCTTGTACTTACCGATGTTGTTCCAGCTGTCAATGACCATCCGGACGTTCCCGACAGCTATCTCGGGGTTCTTTACCAATCCGAAGTTGATCGCGTCTTTCTCCCAGTCGCCATGGTCTCGTTTCTTGGCGGTGGTGATGATGTAGATGTCAGTAGGCTCACGAACACTGAGCTGATCGCCCATGACACCCTTGCACACTTTCGTGTAGTAGTAGGCGAGGGACGTCATCGACTTGCCCGTCCCTACACCTCCCACTAGAATTGCCCCGTTGTGGAGCTCATCTACCGCTTTCTGCTGATGCGGATAAAGCTCCACAGTTCCTCCTACTCAATCGGGTTGCCTTCTTCGTCGTACATCTGCTGGTGAATTGACCACCAGGTAACTCCCACGACTCGGAGGTCCCCTTCCTTGACGCGCATGTTGTATCGCTTGGACACCATGACGATCGCGAATGTCTCGCTCATGGGCTTCCCGCACTTCTTGTAATACCAGAAGCCTTCTCCGCCATACACGCGGTCCTTGCTGGTGACGTCCCAACGCTTCTCCAGCTCTGACAGAGAGACGTAGTCGGGGAATAGTTGGACGCCATGGATTTCGGACATCGCTACGCACGGTCGGGTGTTCTCCGCAGATGCCCCAGTGGTCCCGAGAACAAACAGAACCACAGTCAACGCTAGGGCTGAGATGATCCTCATCGCTTCTTCGCAGCCACTAGTACGGCGATGCCGTTCAGACAATTCGACTTGGCTAGAAGGAGCTTGGTGGCTTCCTTGTAGTTCACTGGGTTTTCACTCCAATGAGCATCCAGCATGTGGATTTGCTTGGTGATTCGCAGATCTAGAGCTCGCAGCTCATTGATCAGTGATTGGTTCATACTCCCCACCTTCCATCCTCTATGAGCAAGCCTTTGTTCACGCTGTGGTAGCCGATCCCCTTGGCCCTCATGTCCTTGATTTGTGTGTTGGTGAAGCCGAAGTGGTCCACCAGATCCATGCAGTCGTTCGGGTCATTCAGATCGAACTGAACGAAATCTCCTAGGTCCTTCATGACTTTTCCTCATTTTCCAGGTAGAGACGAAGAAACTTGATGTCCAGTTTGCAGCCACAATCCACGTTCAGACATCCCCAGCCATCGTGCTGGAGTCGTAGATGTTTACAATCTGGACACCGGTCGATCTTGTGCATGCTGCCTCCAATTTAGTAGTTACTTGATGGTTCCGTAGGGCTGGGGTTCCCAGTCTTCCTTCTCGCCGTAAACCGTGGCTGTCACGTACAAAGACACGCACGCAACCATGCCCACCGCCAGGATTCGCAGAGCACGGCAGTAGTCTTTCTTCATTAGGTCTCCTAGATATTAAGTTGATGAAAACCAGAGCCCATGTAGGGCTCTGGGGGACTACCAGCTTTGGACTGTTGTCCTAATGATGCAACTGGTCGAATTGATCGGGTTGTTCGTTGAGTTTTGGCAGTACTCCTTGACGTTCGGTTCCGCTGTGAAGTAAGCGAATCCAATTGACAAGAATACAAATCCTAAAATCACGGCAACCAAATCCGACAGAAAGCTCATGGGTGTCTCCTTCGTAGTGGTCTCATTAGAAGGCGTGTAGAATTCGCGACGCGGACAAGGAAGGCCCCAGCTTCCCCCTCAATAAGCTGGGACCAACCTTGACTACGTCAGCAAGCTTCGTAAGCCCATCCCTCAGGGTGTGCTCCGGCGCCGCCTGCTACTGCGCCCCAGGACTCGAAGATCGTCTGAGTGCCGCACTGGGCGGTGTGAAGGAAGCCGTAAAGGACCCAGTAGGCGCCCTTCCCGTGTGATCGGTTCGGCCACCACGTCTTCGTCTCCGTGGATGTCAACGAGACGTTAACCTTCTCCCATAGTGTGGCACCATTCGAGCCCTTGAGGGTAATGTTGAACGCGGTGCCAGGCGTCATGTTTCCGCATCCCAGATCGCACTTGACTCGGATTCGATCAGTCACGTATGTTCCGTGACCGTCCACCGCGACGGAGAGTTTGGAGTAGGTGCCTGCGTCAGGACCCTCATGAAAGGTCTGCAAAACACTGGCCGCTGCCAGAGTGGCAGCCGCTGGGCCGGTTCCCGGATCGGGATCAGCCTGCGCGGATACGGTGGTGAGTCCACCACAGATGAAAAGAGCCGCAAGCAGCCCAATGATTCTGGTGTACATCTTTCCTCCTTGATTAGTGAACCGTGATTACGAGGTAGGCCCCGTAGACCAATCGTCCCTTGTTGTACCAGACGATCATCTTCGCAACCTCCGCGTTGGGATGACCAGCGAGCTGGTACACCCTTTTGTGAGGATGTCCCGGGACTCGCTGACCTGGACCGTCCAGAATCTCCCGGGCCTTCTTCGCCGGCATTGGCACCTCCAGCTGGGCGTACTCACTCGGTGTGACGAGCGGGTCCTTGTAGTCGATAGCTGGTACCCCGGCAGCCGTGCACTTTGGAATGAAGACCAAAGCGGCGATGAAGATGAAACCGGCAGCGAGCATGCACAGGATCTTCACCCCGCTCTTCATGACTGCTCGATCTCGTACTTGTACTCGCCCTTGGCGTTCTCGGCGATCACAGCGGCCTGCCCGGTAGGATCGACCACAACCGTCTCGGTCACGGTCGTCTCCGGGCTCTCAGCCGCCTCCTTGTCGGAAACGAACTGCCCGTCCACGGCGCTGCGGTTGACCTGGTGCTGAGTCGCAACGGTCTTGGGGGTAGCACCGCCGTTCCTCGGCTTGTCGTCCGTGTGGATCTTGACGGGACGCTCACCCTGGAAGCAGGCCTCGAAAGTTCGATCGAAGGCCTTGGGGGTGTAGATCTTGAAACCCCGGTTGGCGTAGAGGATCCAGTCGCCGACGAAGGCCTGCCTCTGGCGGTCGTTCATGGGCTGCTGGGTCTCGACCTGAATCCAGGTCTGAACGGGCTTGTGGAGCTGCTCAGCGATGCCCGGGTCGGTGGAGACGACATTGCCCTTACACCACTGGGCGACGCTCTCCATGTTCTCCTCGGTGACCTGCACTGCGTCCACGAGGAAGGGCTTGCGCTGGAACTTTTCGGTCTTCATTTTGGTTGCTGCCTTTCGGTTTTTGTTTGGGTTGGATGTATTCAGTTGTTGAGCTGGACGGGGGGCCCGAGCCCCCCTACGAGGTCACATTCCGGGCTTGTTCGGGGCCGAGCTGTCGTAGTTCGGCCTCTTGCTGGAGTCACCATCACACTTGAAGATGACTCCATCTCTCTGCTCGAGATGCCCCTCGTGGTCGTGCGGAAGACCGCATTCAGCGGGCACTGGTCTTGACCTCCACCTTCCTCTGCGACTTCCTGTCGAGGACCTGGAGAATGCCGGCGACGCCCACCAGACCGGCAGCCACGACGGCACCGACCCGGAAGTTCATCTTCTGCTTCTCCTTCTCCTCGGCCAGCTCCTCCGGCGTCAGGGGCTGCTCGATAAGCTCGATGCGCTCCCTGTGCACGGTGACCTTGACGTACTGACCATCTTCCGAAGGCTCCCGGTCCGTGTAGTCGTTCAAGGTCACTCCCACAATCGCGTTGTCCTTGTGAAACCGAGGGCTCGGCTCCGGCAGATTCCGCACCGTCGGCTTGGGGTTGAGTAGGTTGGTGCCCAAAGAGAGCACATCCCGAGCAAGCTTCTCGTCCATCTAGATCTCCTAGTTGTTCGTGCTGTCCCACAGCTCGAGAGCGTGGTCGTGAAGGCCATCGTCCATGTCGGCTCCGATGGCCCGTTGCAGATGCTCTCGCACCATGTTGTTGGCGGCCTTCTTGGCTTTCTCCACCGATTCAGTGGAGCCACCCGAGAAGGGCGTGTCGCACCTAGGGCAGTACGACGTGGCGTTGTAGAGGGTCACTCGATCGACTCCTCCTGAGGACTAAGGTCCCCGTTGGCGAGCAGATTTGCGTACTTCTGCTCGAGGTAGTCCTCGTTGATCCAGACGAACATCGTCTTGAGGTACGCCGAGACTCCACGCTTCTCCATGGCGGTGCCCTCATGCATCACCCAGTTGAACGGGTTGACGATGAAGTCCACCTTTGCCATGTCGACGTAGTCGAGCGTCTCTACCTCCTTGAGACCAACCTCGTTGCGATTGGTCGAGGAGATGAGAACGATCCGCGGTGGCTTGATCTTGTAGCTCACCGTCACCTGCAGATGGGCCTGCGGTGGGGTGTTCGGGTCGTCGTCCTCACGCTTCTTGAGGTACTTGACGTTCCACCCGTCGGACTCCAGCTGTGCTGCCAGCTCGGGCACAAGGAGGACGTGGAAGGACCTCTCGCCCTCCCGGTTGTACATCCCCTCCTCACCCTTGAAGTTTTTGAAGATGAGTCTCGCGTCCTCGAACAGGACGGTGTCCTCAACTCGTGGCATCGGTGGTCTCCTCTCGAACGGTCTCGCTGATGTCGCCCACGGAGAAGGTCACCATCGGGTGGCCCTCCTCGAAGGTGTTTCTGGTGAGGGTGGCAACCGCGTCCACAACCTCATCGACGGTGTCGAATTCCGCCGAGCTGTCGCCGGCCCCATGAAGGGCGACGTACAACAGATACTTACCCACAACTTCTCCTAACTGACGAACTCCTCGAAGGAGCCGTATTTCTCGATGGACTTCTTGGCTTCCTCTGCGAGGCCTTCGAAGTAATTCATGTTGACGCAATTCATACCCTTGGCTTCCGCCATCTCAGACGGCAACCAGAGGTAGTTGGAGGTGCCGGTGACCTTGTAGTGCTTTCCGTCCTTGACTCGGTACAGAACCGCACCGCCTTCGCCCTCCTTTACGGGGACGAATTTTCCGACTCGTCCGACAAAGACCATGCGGTCTGTGATCGGATGCTCCGTAGCCATCGGAGTGTCATACTCGAAGTCCAGGTACATGGAACCCTGGGTAACCTGCTTGGTCTCACACAGGTCATCGAATGTGACTACCTCTTGAGAGAACAACGTCTTGAACACGTATGGGTGCTGGAACTCCGCACCTGTCGCTGTCCATTGACCGGCCTCTCTAGCGATGTACTGCGCCTTGTCGATCAGGCAGAACTTCTCGTACGTTGTCTCGTGCTCGAAGTTGTAGCCGTACTTTGCACCGAAGTTGACGACCTCGTCGATGTCTTCCTGAGTTGCACCCGGGAGTTTGATGGAGTCCGTCTTGATGTGAGCGACGGTGAGACCCTTCTCCTGGCACGCATGCTTCAAGTCGATCATGAAGAGAGCGCCCCGCTTGGCAACGATGTTGTCGCGGTTGCGGATGTCACGGAATGCGTTGTCGAACCTTGCCGACGTGAGTCCGTAGACGATGTTGATGATGATCTTCAGTGCATAAGCCAATGCATCGGCATCGGCGGTGTCCTGAAGGAAGGGCGCAAGCTTGCCCCCAAACATGCTTCTCGCTGAGTCAAAGTCCTTGCGCTTGATCGCGATCCGAGCATCCATGAGGGCACGGAAGTTCGGTGTGTACTCGCCGAAAAGATTGAGTTGAACAATCGACGTAGGATGCATGCTAGTCGCGTCAAGCACCGGCACATTTTCGTAAATGCCCGGCTCAGCGTGGACATAGCCTCCTTCAGACGGATCTTCTCCTCGGTACTGAGACTTTCCAGCGTCGAAGACATAGCCCTCGAATTCCTCCTTCAGATTGGTGTAGATGAAGCTCGCCTGCGGGTTCTTGTCGTTCCCGAAGATGATCTTCGCTGCGTGTCGAGCAGTGGTGTCGTTGACGGTGAGACCCGAAAGCTCAGCAAGAATCTGTCGAGCGATGAAGTCCTGCTTTCGTGCTTCGTGCGTGGCCTCGGTGGAAGTCACGTCATTGCAGCAGTAATCGACAACGGTGTCCCACAATTCCTCCGGAACCGGCTGGTCCCAAGGGATGTCGAGTTCCTTGTGGGGGAGACCCAACACGATCTGCCACATCTTGAGACTCTGCTTGATCGAAGCGTAATCGTAGATGTCGGTGTAACTGACGCTGTACGCATTGCCGAACATCGCGTTGCGGTCCTTGTCCACGATGATCTTCTGGCTGAGTTCGAACAGATCCGCAATTGAGTAGCCCATCGACGCTGCGTAGATGATGTGGTTGTCATAACGACGACAGTTGTATCCCACCAACTTGAGCTTCAGTAGACCCTGAACCTCCAGCGCAGACGGATTGATCAACTTCACGATCTCGGTTTCGCCGGCGTACTTGTAGCAGATGACGAAGAGGTTCGGGTAAACCTCGATGTCGAAGAAGACCAGACGGTCGTCCTTGACGAATGCGTCAACGCCCTCGGATTGATCCAAGGATGCCCCGGCTTCGCCTTCGGACTTGAACTTCATCGACTGAACGATCTTCAAACAGTTGAAGGATTGGTTGGTGCTGTTGAGCGCGAACGCCATGATTGGCGAACGCATGTCAGTCAGGTCGTACTCGTACTCCTTCTTCTCGTACGCCTCGTCCAGGAGATGCTTGATGAAGTCGATACTCGGCTTCGTTCCTGGGTGAATCTCCTTTCGGAGGTTGCGAGCGATGAGAGCGCGAAGCCCAACCTCGCTCTTGATCGTCTGGTCATCTAGCACCTTCTTCTCCTTCTTGGGCAACGATCCGTCGTGGATTGTTGCAATAGGAATGTTGTTGCAATGGGAGAGCCGTCGGCGAAGTGCAGCGTCACCCAGCAGCGTCTTGACCTCAATTCCATTACTGTGATGGACTGCAAGCTCGGAAACGTCTCCTTCATAAAGATAGTGAAGGTGCACACCTGCTCCACCTTTGCTGAGCTCAGCGTAAGTAGGGGGCCATGACGAAGCCGCCTGTAGATTTTCTTCAAGTGACTTCTCACCCTTCTCATCTTTGAGATCGAAATCGATAACGACCATCTTCTCCGGCACCTTCACGTAGTGAATTTTGCTGGTGTCCAGATCCTTGAGCGTGGTGGTAACGTTCACCCACTTGTGCTCTGGCCGATCGACTCCCATCTTTTCGTCGTAGATCTCATACTGAGCCGGCCAGTCAGCAGCCAACTCGTCGAAGAAGGAGTGTGTTTCCTCGATTACCAAAGAGAACACCTTCTCCTTCCTTGCACGAGACTTGAATCGGCTTGCGTTGAATCCGGAGTAGAAACTCCGAACCTGCTGGCCGTTGAACTCCCCGCGGTCCTTGAACTCGTCGAAGTAGTTTCGCAACTCTTCTCGGAACTTGTACTGCGGTAATTTTCGGTCGATCCCCGTGTCATCGCAGAACTCCTTGTACAGGTTGTATGCCTGCGACAAGGTGGTGCTGTTCTGATCCTTGAAGATGTCGTAGTTTGCCTCGATGAAGTTGAAGAACACATCGGTCTGCAGCATCATTTCGAGAGGCCGGTAACCGTTGTAGTAGTTCTTCCCCATATCTCGGTAGACGTCCAGACAATGCTGGGCAATTGCACCGAGTTCGAAGTCGATCCTCGACATCAACGTGTTGTAGTGATTCGACGGGATGATCACACCCGTTGGGTGTACGTCGATGAGTCGTCGGATGATTCCCGATTTCGCATCTGTGATCTTGACTGGTTGATTCGTGCCCATGAACATGAAGCAAGACGGACTGAAGTCGTAACCCGATTTGTACTTCTCGTTCATGCGCATTGGCTCATGGGCAACGATCGAGTTCAGACGAGTGTTGTCCTCGATCTTTGACAAGTCACCATCATGCTGGATCGCAACCAAGGGGTTGTCCTTGAATGCTTCCGTGGCGAATGTGCCGTTGTTACTGCCCAGAGCCTTAGCGTCGAAGGTCGTTGTGTAACCCTCGAACAGTTTCTGGATGATCCCCAGGATTGTCGATTTGCCGGTCCCAGCAGGCCCGTACAGAACCAAGAACTTCTGGATCCGCTTGGCATCTCCGCTGACAACCGCACCAATCGCCCATTCGATCTTTGCCCTTTCTTCTACGCTGTAGAGCGTCCCGACAAGCTCGTCCCAGGCACTGTAGTCACCTGGTTCGAGAGCATAAGGCAGACGGCGACTAACGTGATCGGACTTCTTCACCGGTGTGTTGGCGAAGGTCAAATTCATGTCCAACTGATGTGCGTTGTCACTGATGTTCTGCACAAAGCTTCGAAAGTTCTTCCAGCCTTGGTTGCCGAACGACGAGAGGTACTTGACGTTGTACTCGGCGCCGGTCTTCTGTCGAGCCTCGTTAGCGTAACGCTTCAAATGCGCGTCCACGATACGCTGAACGGCGTACTCGTCTGTCGACCAGAGGTTTGCCTCTTCGTCCCAAACAGCGTAAAAGCCACGACCGCGAACCATGAGGTCCTTTGACCGCCCAACTACGAAATCTGGAAACATGTTCTCCAGGGGCTCACCCTTCACCTCTTTCGTACAAATCCGATAGAAATCCATCTACCCTCCTCTCATCAACTTTGGTTTTCGTGCAAGTACATGCTCATCTGATACCAGATTTCTACATGCCGTTGGTCAACGGTAGGATCTTTAAGCGGAAACAACCCCCCTTGACCGTCCGGGCGGTAAAGTCGATAGATGAGCTTTTCGAGGATCTCATCAACGTCTTTGATGAAACCGTCGTAATTCGAATCCGTGAAATCTTCCAGCCCTAGATTTCGCAAAAGGAACCAGAACCAGTCAACCGCCTTACCATCAGCTTCGAAAGCAAGACGGTGACTGAGTGCTAGAAGCATCTCGAAGACTGAGCACCCCATTTTCATCCAACTCGCGTCCACTTTGTCCAACTGGGATTCAGCAACGAAGAGCCAGCGAAGCTGAACCCCGTCGATCACCCGGTTGTCGTCGTTGGGAACAAGCCAAACAAACTCCTTGGAGTACAACTGCCTAAGAAGCTTCCAATGCGTCTTGGCCCTGTTGGTTCCCGCCCTACCTACTTGGCGATACAACCACTGGAAGTACAGTTCATCGAGGGGTTCCTCGACGGCCTGCATCACCCATCCCACGCCTCGCGCACTCGGAAGCGACGAGTTGTGTCCTCATGCTGGAAGCCGAGAACATCTTCGGAGTAGGACTTGTTGCTTCGGACGATCTCGAAGATCATCTCCATCTCTTCGTTGCAGACGTAGACGGTGTTGGGATCGTTCGCACCGTGTCCGAACCTCTCGAGTGTGAGCTCACCAACGTACTTGTGCTGCTCCGGGATTGCTTCATCCCTGGAATCCGTCAAGGTGTCGTCGCCCTCGTAGTACGTGAGCTGACCCTCTTCGAATTCCCACTCGTTCGTGTAGAACTCGTCGTGCGAGATGATGTACGGTACGCCGTTCCGACGCTCAAGTTCTTCGTCAGACTGGACCCAAGAGGGTGCCGGACTTTCGAAAGCGTTGTGCTCGGCGACCGGAAGGGGGGCAGCCTCTGCCTCGATCTCCTTCTCAGCCTCGGCCATCCTGCCGGCGATCCGTTCCAGAACTTCCTGAGGCACCTCGTCGGAGGTAGTGTCGTACTGATGCTTCGACTGAAGATCCTCCTCGTCCAGCAACTGGCTCGCCAGCCACTCGGGGTCGGGCTTGTTCAGACTCTGGTAGAAGGCCTTCGTCTGCTTGACCTCCTCCTCCAGCTTCTTCTCGAACTCTGCGGACAAGGTCCGTTTCGCATAGGCGAAGCCGGAGGCAAGTCCCACCCCCAGGCAGATGGCAGAGACCCCGCCAAGGATCGCAGTGTGTTGGCGTGTCCACATCACGACCGCCGCTTCCGGCGAAGAGCCTTGTCGGAGTGAGCCCAGATCGGCTCAACCTCAGCGAGCTTTCGGTGGATCTCTCCGTCGACATTGAAGTCGATGAAGATACCCTCACCGTAGATGACGAGATCTGCGAGACGGTCCCGAGCGTCGTCCTCCCAGATGCCGAAGTTCACGTAGCTGTCGCCGACGTGGTCCGCGTCACCAGGCTTGAACAGCCAACCCAGAGTCGCGCCGGCCTCCGTGTGATCGAAGCCGAGCTCCTCGAGAGCCTCGTTGAGGAACAGATGTCCCCGCATCCGCAGCTTGTCGTTCAGATAGTTTTCTCGCTGGCGAAGAACCATGATGTTGGCTTCCGGCGACCCTTCGACGAAGTTGCGGTTGGTGTCTGCGCTGTAGTACTGCGCATACGGAGAACCACCATTCGGGCCGGCAAACTTCTTGAGCTTGACGCCCTTGCCGTCCTTGCTCGAGACCGCCACCGTTTGGGCATCCAGATATACCTCTTTCTCCTTGTCCTCGCCAAGCTCCGTTTGGACTCGGCTGCGGTACTTCTTGAAGGTGGCATCCAGGCCGGCGTATGCGGCGCTGAGCGCAGCGTTTCGGGACTGAAGGATGTTGTGGCTCTTCGTCAACGCGGCGATGGAAACGGAGCCCAGGATGATCGAGGGCGCGTACATCTTGGTGATCTGTGCCGTAGTCCGGGCGTACAGGTAGATCTTGTCGTGCTGCCTGTCCTGCTCCGAGTACTGCTCGTGCTGCATGACCTTGATTCCGATCATGGTCTTCTCGTGGTCGAGAAGAACTTCTTCGATCTTGAGGGTTGCCTTGCACGCCAGGACCGTGGCCCCGACAACGCCCACGACGCCGCCGACGAACAGCAGCTTCGGGGAGTTTGCATCAACCTTGAGTGCGGTGCGGCCAACGGCACGCGTGACACTCGCAGGAATGAACTTGCTGATCATTTCTTCTCCTTGTTGGTATCGATCAATCCAGCGGGACGGGCTTCGGAAGGTTCAGCAGGTAACCCTGAGGAACTCGTGTTATCTGGGAACCTCGGAGGTCTACCCATCCCCACTTCTGCATGGTGTAATCGGCGTCTTCACCGAGAAGGTCCATGAAGTCCGCAACGGTGACTACACCATCACGACTGAGCAGGTCGTACATGCGATCAACAACGACCTCAGCCTGTGCCCTGCTGCCCAGGACGAACTGAGAGAAATCGCTTTGCGCCCTTGCAGCTCTCTGTTGCTGCTGCAGGGACATGTTTTGTCCAGGTCCTGGCATTGGACCTGACGCATACATCTTGTTGTATGCCTGGTGGCCGAGTCCCAGAAGATTCGGCAACGTCCCCCCCATGGAGGAGCGTGATCGGACCTCACCGATGACCATTCGTTCGGAACCCTGCTGGATGGCATCCAGAAGCATGTTCTTCGCGGTGGGGACGATGACGTTGGCCCAAACATAGGCGGCCGAGCCCTTGGCGTCTCCGCCGAAGAAGGTGGACTTGAATCGAGAACCCAGGCTGGGCTTCTTGACCATGACCTCACCGAGGCCCTCGATCTTCTCGACCTTCTTCTCTCGCTTTGGCTGCGCTGCCTTCTGGATCGGGTTTGCAGCGGTGGCGGCAAGAGATTCCTTGACCTTATCGCTGTTTCCCGGAAATTCGCGTTCTGCCATCTCTTTTCCTTTTCGAAAAGCTAGAACCCTTGCGGGCTCTAGCGAGTGAGTGCTACTTGGTCTTCTCGGACGCGGTCTTCTTCGCCTTGGCAACAGTGTTGTCCAGGGCCTCCTCGACGTGCGGCGTCAGCTTGTTGATGACGATGGCGAGGGCGACTCCGGCAACGATCTTGCGGGCGACGGCGTACTTGTCCATTGAAATTCCTTTCGTAGGTTTGGTCTCATTATGGGACCTGTTTTTCGTGCGAGGCGGGGCAGCCTTTTCACCGGGCAGCGATCGGCACTACGGCGGTCTTTACTGGATTAGCATCCGGAGAAGGGCGAGACCACCTCCCCCCATGAGAGGAACCCTTGCTAATCCGCCCCTACCTGCATGAAAATGTTATTCGGAGTCGTCCGGGTTGGACTTGTCCCCGTCGAGTTCGCCGGAGGCCTTCATGCGAAAGGCCAGCTGCATGTCAGACGTACCCATGGAGCGCATCTCTTCTGAGGTGGGTGAGCGAAGCTCACGAAGCCAAGCCGGCCGAGGATCGCCCTCCGACAGCGGAGCATCATCCGGAGAAACCGGAACAGAATGAAGCGCCTGACCGTCCATCTTGACCGGCATGCCAGGAAGCTTTAGCTGGTCCTGATCGATCCCACGAGTGATCTCCTTGGGCCAGATGCCGATCAGGAACGAGACGGCCTTCTCGGGGTTCTCGAAGAGTCCGATCAGGAACTCATCGTAGACGGCGGTCTGGGTGAAAGAATTCCACTGCTCCTCGGACTTGACGAACTGCAGCTCTCCATCGAAGGTCTTCTGAACACCGTACGAAAGCTTCATGAGCTTCTTGACGAGATCCAGGATTAGCTTGACTTCATGCATCTCGAGGTCTCGAGTGGCGCCGCCGATCATGTCCTGCACGTTCTCGAACTCGTCCTTCAGCTCGATGTGGTCGAAGACTTCAACCCGAGTCAGGTTGAAGTACAGGTTCTTGGTCTTGTTCACGTCATCGAAGTCCGTGAACTGAACGGTTTGCTTGAGCATTTGTTTTCCTTGTCTTGTTTGGGCGGGAAACGAAAAGGAGAAGCCTAGTTTTCACTAGGCCCTCCTGTGAGCTCCGATCCAGGCGGATCAGGAACCGGCGGTCTCGGTCTCGTTGGCGTCGGAGTCCTGCGAGCGGTGCGTCAGCTTGTCGACGGCAACCAGGGCGACGGCTGCACCGAAAACGGTGAGCGCGACGGCCTTGATGGCGGTCTTCTTGCTGGGAAGCACGAACTTGCGGGACTTCTTCACCTCGGTGACGTTGTGAACGGTGTCGGTCATTTGAATCTCCTTGGGTAGAATGGGTCTCATTATGGGGCGTGTTTTCTACGCGAGCGATTAGTCGATTTCTACCCCAAATCGATCATTCGGCGAGAAACCCCACATCAAGGGTGAATCTTGTCATACCCCCTGATGGGTGCCTCAGTGAACTTGATCAGGAACGCCGGCTTCTCGTCGTCCGTGATCGTCGTGGTGATGTGCGGGTCGAGAAGGGTGTTGCTCCAGCCGAAGTCGTCACCGTCCGGGACCCTTGGAAGACCGATCTTGTCGTACCAGTCGTTTACGGACGCGTAAACCGACGAGTTGATCTTCCAGTTGATGTCGTTGATCGCCTTCTTGACGTCCTGCATGGTGCTCATGAACGGCCGCATCGTACGGGCATCCACGAAGATGCTGTCACCAGTTCCGATTATCACCATGTTGGAGTTGATGCCAGCTCTGGCCATCTGGTCTTGGGCGACGGCGTCTCGGATTTCCGTCTCCTTCTTCTTGCCGATCGTCTCCTGCACCTTCTCACGATACTCCTGGAATCCACGCTCGGAGATCGTGTAGGCCGCTGCCAGTGCTGCCGCACGACGGGTTCCGATTCGATTTGCCAGGATGATCACCGAAATGGTGAGCATTGCGGAGGTAGCTGCTGGAATATAGAGCTTCCAGAGAAGAAGGAACTGTTCCTTGCGGTCCAAATCCGTGTTGATGTACATGGTCGGAGGAGTCTCCTGAAGAAGCTTTGCTGCCTTCAGTGTGGCCTTTCCGGTCAGGTACGACGTAGTCAAGACACCGGCAGCGCCGATGCCGGTCAAGATCAGTGGGGAGTTGTCTGCGACTAACTTCTCGCTCCTCACAATGATGGTGTGAAGGCTCATCTAATTTCCTTTCGAAGAAAAAAATTGAATGAGAAGTACGGTCATCAGCCGTAAGGAATCTGAGCTCCGAAGAGTAGATTTCCTTCTCATTAGAGGGCTTGTTTTTCTTGCGAGGGAGGAAAACCAAGAGCCCTTGCGGGCTCGAGGCTGAGGTCAGTTCTTGGGTGCGTAGTTGATGGCGATCTTGCTTGCGGTCTTCAGGACGTAGACGGCTGCAAGGCCCGTCAGGAACATTCCTCCAGCGATCTGGCTGGCTTCCTCGATGACGTTGAGTACGTCTTCTCGGGTCCAGGGGTCTTTGGGGGTGGGTTCCGGGGTCTCTGCAGCGTCGGTCTTGACGACGCGCATGCGAATTTCACGATTCTTGAACATGGCTGTCCTTTCGTAGTGGTCTCATTAGATGCGATGTAATATCTGCGAAAGGTTCCGCAAATTTTCCCCGGGGGAAATTTTGAGATGCCTTGTACCGAAAGCGAAGCCCAGAGGGCCTGTAGAAGGCTAAATATAGCTATCCACAGGCCCTCTTGGGCCACAGACTATGGGGTCTCAGTCAGCGGAGCGTTCGGACGAATCCAATCGCCTTTGAAGTGATCACGTGGCTGCGTTCATGTCCTACGATGAGCAGGATTCCGGCGATGTTCGCGGTGACAGACAGGATGGTATTGGCGTCGAGAGGCTTGGGGCTTTCGGCCACCTTGCGCTCATGCAACTCCTTCAACTGCTTGTTTATCTTTGCGTACTCGTCAGAAGTCGGCTCATGTGTAGACATGATCGAAATCACGCGATCAATTTCCATTTGAAGATTGGACGGGTCGGTCTTACCTCCGAGGATCATGTGTCTCCTTTCATAGGTCTCATTATAGGGGTTGTTTACCCCGCGAGCCTATGAATCGAAGGTGGGAGGAGGCAGCTGAGCGTCGTTGGTCTCGATCTTGAGGACCAACTTGTCCTTGGTGAGAAGATCGACCGGATCTGTCTTGTCCAAATCGAGTCCATGAAGGATTGCCGGGTCGTTCGAGTTGACCTCGATGCTTCCGTCGTACCTGTCCTCGCTCTTGTTGTAGCGATTGGACTGGATTCCGACCAGGGCACCCAGAAGGGTGGTGATCACGACGGCACCCTTGGCGACCTCGTTCTCGTAGGGCAGAGCGTCGTTGAGTGCAGCGTCCATTCCCACGTATGCGGTGGTCAACGCCGGAATGGCGATCAAGGTCGTGTACTTGATCACGTCGTAGAGCTTGTTCTTCATCTATTTCCTCCCGCTGGATTGCCAGTGCACGTCACCGTGACTGGACCTGAAGTGGTTTGGAACGTCAGCGTGATGGTGCCGAGTCCCGTGAAAGTGCATGTACCAGATTGAATCTGGTCGTTGGGGTCTGGATCGTCAATTTCCGGGTTCTGGATCTCTTCGTCCTGAACTTCCGGATCTTGGTTCTCGTCATCCTGAATTTCTGGATCCTGGTTCTCCGGATCCTGGTTCTCAGACTCTTGGTCCTCAGAATCTTGAACCTCGTCTTGCTGGTTCTCATCCTGCTGGTTTTCCTGGTTCTGATTCTCTGGATCCTGATTCTCCGGGTCCTGAATTTCTGGATCCTGGATCTCTGGGTCTTGATTCTCAGACTCTTGTATTTCCCCGTCTTGCACTTCTCCTTCGTCTTGCGTGACGGCCTCTGCGTTCTCACACATAGCCTTCACATCTTCATCACTGATGCCGGGTCCGAAAGTCCCGTTCTTACACGCGAAGGCGATCTGCTGAGCCAACGTCTGACTTGTCTCCTTCTCGCTGAAATATGCCTTCCACGACACGCCGAGAAGTGCCGCAAATGTGATCAACCACAAAACAAGCAGGATGATCAGAATGACACGAGTTGGAGAATCCTTACCCTGTTGGGCAGGTTCCTTTTGCATGTCGTCGAGATGTGTCGGTTCGCTCACGGTTCATCATCCTTTGTGATCAGCTGGTCGCGTAGACGGTTGTTCTCATCAATAAGAAGCCTTACTTGTTTCTTGAGGCCCTCAATTGTGAATTCCTTACGCTCATTCTCAGCGATAAGCGCAAGCATTCGCTGAAGAACATTCTGTTCGTCCAGACCAGCCTCTATGCCAGCTCTAGCTGACCCCGAGCGCTCTCTTCTGTTGTTGATGACAGCGACCAAGACCACCGCCGCAGAAGTGATCATGGTCGCAAATATGCCCACGAATGCGACCTGAACGTTTGGATCCACGTCATCACCCGCCAGACTTGTCGATTACCCTCGCCGTGAGAAGAGCGGCACAAATCATCGCCAATCCACCGTAAACGGGGATCGGTGTTGCGGCAGCTGTCTCATAACGGAGGCTGGCAATCATGAAGGCCGCCATCCAGACAATATGCCAAGTCATCCCAAGCCATAGCCCGAGAATATTCAGCAATCTGAATGGCGCAGCCATCATGAAAGCAGAACAACAGATTACTATCCCCCAGAGCCAGGTGTAGCCGCATGTGTAATCGACCAATACGTTATACGATGGTGCTGAGAACCGTATACGCCCCCCGGCAATGATCGCGGTTCCCAGACCGATGTGAATCATGATCATGATCATCGTGATCCACTGTCCAAGGTGCTTGTCTACCCAAACACCCTTGGCGAAGAATTTTACGCGCTTTACCACATCATCGCCTTCCTATGTGTCAGGTCCTGGCGGATCAGAATTCCGGGTCAGGACGAATCAACGTCGGGAAGGCACGTTCACCATCCTTATCCTGAGTGCGGACATATTCATTCACACGCATGGTGTCCATAACATCGTACTCGCCCATTACGGTCACGAGATCGCCGAGGTTGTAGTCCGATCCATACGAGTATGGTGCGTTGGCCGAAATGGCAGAATCAAGCAGCAACTGTCGGTTGGCGTTTTTCAACGCCGTCTTGCCTTTTTGCCGCATCCATTTGGTGGAGTCGACCGCGGCAGGATCTACGTCTCCCGCGTCTAGGGTCATCCCATGACGTAGGATTCCGATGGGGGCGGGAATCGGGACGGTCGGAACACCGCTGGGACTTGTCCAACCGTATTTGTCGTCGTTATCCCAGACATTCTCTTCACCATCAGAAGAGAGAACTCGGCAGAAGTTCCGGTAGTTCTTCCTTGAGATCAAATATGACGGAGACAAGAGATGTCCCGCGTCATATCGAAAGATGACTGGGGTGTGTGGATCCACTGAAGATGGCGTCATCGATCGGTTTCGACCGTTGTAGATCTCAAACATGAGCTTGTGCTCATGACCAGTGATTGCTGGATGAGAAATCACACCAGCACTGTTCACCGAAACAACGGTCGAATAACTGTTCATCGGTCGACTGCACCGAATTCCAAGATCGCCCAGCTTCAACCAGTCCAGAACCGTCGGATATACCTCTCCGTCCTGCAGATACCACAGCGTCGTGGACTGAAGGTCAGAAAGGTCATTGGGCGCGTCAGTCGAGGCTGGTTTGGACGGAACGATGTTTGCGGTGGTTACCGCAGCGAGAATGTACTCAAGACCAGAGAAAGCTGCTCCTGAGTTTCCGCCCGTGACATCGTTCAGAGAGTCCGTGTTGACGAGCTTCTCAAATATGCACACAGCGATGGCATCTTGAACCGTGTAGCTCTGGAGCATCTCATAGGGAACCTTGTAGTCCCCTCGAAACATGCGATTCTCCAAATATGTCTCGAAAGACCTACCGGTTACGGTCAGCTCCGCAACGCCAGCATCGTTCACAGCGATGCTGTGGTTTTCCACTCGCATGAGCTCTTTGCTGTCGTTGATGCCGATCAGACTTCCGTCCGGAAGCATCGTCAAGGTGTCCTCGACCACCGGCGTCTTCAGTTGAAACTCCCCGGCCTCTGTGTACCTTTCGGTCCAGATGAGAGAGGTCCAGCCTTCGATCAGATCCTCAGGAAGCCAAGTGACACCAGAGTCATCTTCCGACCCGCACAAGTAGAGGTACATCAGACACCCCACCACCTGGGAACGAACTCGATGTTGTTCCAGTTGAACAGGTTGCTTGACATGGACAGAATGTTCATGCCTCCGTACAACTGAAGCCAATCCGAATCCGAACTCAACCAGGCTAGTGCATTCTGAGCCACAGCGCCGTGGTAGATGGTAGCGTACCGATCTCCAGAAACGGTCGAGAACTCGATGTAATCTCCGTTCACGAAGTTCCAAGGAGGGGTAAACAACATGTGCTTAAGCCCCCCTTGCGTCTCGATTTCATACGTCGGGATTCCTCCGCCACCCAAGCCAGCGAAAGTGAACTTCATCTTGAACCCAGTCGGACCATTCCCAACGTTCAGGATGTTGGGAGCGGTCTTACTCATGGTTCCAAGCGTTGGAAAGACCGGGTTGAGAGCCTCGTACCAGGGACTCAGGCACTCGATGGTGATCTGCACCTGAGGGTCCTTGCTGAATGGCACGATCTCGAACTTGCTGACATATCCGTAGATACGACAGATTTCGGTCTCGTCGAAGGTATCCGGATCGACGTCCATAAGGATCACAGCAACTCGGTCGCCTGTGTATCCTCCCGTCAGCATTCCGTAAAGCATCTCTCTGAGATCCGAGACCGTTGTGCCCAATTCGACTGCCCAGGTTGGGTTGAGTCCGATTCGAGCGATGATCTGCTTGTTCTTGGGGACCTTGTTCTGGAAGTACCCCCCGCCATCGAGCATCTGTGCGATCGACACATCGATTTCGGGGGGCCCCAGGCCGTCAACACCCTTGCAGATGAACAAGTCATCGTGGCTGGCTCCTTGCAGAACCAGATCGGTACTTTCGAGGCCCGTAAGACGGATTTTCGTGTATTTCATGGAATGTCTAAGGCCTCCTTCATCAGCGGAATGGAGCTCTTGGTTGCCCGGTAAACATCTACCGGGTTCAAGGGCGTGGGCGATTGCAGAATTTGTGTGTACTCAACGGTCGTGTCTCCTCCACCCTGAAGCTGAAGCTCCATGGCAGCCAGAGCAGCCCGCTGATCGGCAGATATGCCGGCAGCCTTCTCGTAAGACACCGTCGCCACCATGGGATCGGTAGCGAGCATTGTTCCGATCTTGGTCGCATCTTTCTGGAGCTGAGTGAGATCCAGCACGGGGGCGATGGTTGGGTTCATACTCAAGACACCCAAATCCTTCGCTTTATTCATTGTGGCTTGCATCGTCTCGAGAGACGCTATGCCCAACTTCTCCGTTGCCTTCTCTACTGCGCCTACGCCGGCATCCAGACCCTGTGTGAATCCTAGGGTCGTGAAGTCGGCAATCTCCCGGAAGACCTTCGAGGGAGACTTGACCTTCAGCGCCTTCTTGATGGCCTTGACCATGATCCGAGCGATCTCAGTCATCTGCGCCTCTAGCGCGGGCTTGGAGTCTTCCCAGCCCTGCAGAGTTGCCTGTGCTGAAGCAATCGCAGCGTCGTAGTACAGCTGAGTGGATGCCTGGGAGGCGAGAGTCGCAGCCGCGCCTTGAAGCGCAGCATTGGCAGCATTGAACTGCTGAACCGCCTCTCCACCACCCGTGAGCAACTGCTCCATGAGCCTCTGGGCATCAACGCCCTCAGCCAACAGCTGTCGGTAGGACTCGTCGGACAGACCCGCCTCGCGAAGCTTCTGGAGAGTCTCCATGAACTTCTTGACCTGAGCCGTCTTCTGGGCCACCTGTCGCATGTACGACTGGAGACTCATTCCCTGCGAAATATCGGGGCGCTGTGAGAACTGCGCCGTGGTGCTGGTAACGAAGGAGTCGCGATCGTCCTGAGCCTTCTTCAAGGCATCCTGAGCGTCACTGATGTGTTGCATCAGATCGTCGTACTGCCTACTCAGAGCAGACAGATCCTTTCGCTCATCCTTCATTCCCTTGTTCCACTTGTCTTGCTCTTCGCGCAAGTCCTTGCGACGCTTGGTCTGCTTCTGAATCTCATCTCTGAGCTTCTCGGCTTCCTTGGTGTCGCCCTTGCCGGCCTTACGCAATTTCTCGAGCTTGTCCTTGTCGCGAGCGATGATCGTGTCGGTCTTGTCCAGTTCGGTCTGAATACCCGCTCGAATGTTCTCGAAGGCTTCCTTGACCTGTTCTGAACCACCAATCAGACCCAATTCCTCCACGTACTGACCGATCACGTCGGTTCTACCTGAACCACGGTCATTGTTGAACGGATTCCCAATGCTGATCTTTGGGAAGTGGAAGTTGTTCGCAGCGCTCTGGGCCGCACTGTTCAGCAACCCGAGAATCTGACCACCGAGATCCTTGAATGGAGCCAAGATGGCGTTGACGATCGCGACGGCGATCCGAGTACCTGCGGCACGAAGCTCTCCCGCGTGGGAGTCGATCGCAGCGGCCAATCCGTTGAGGAAGTCCACCAGCGCGTCCAGACCAGCATCAGCAAGCTTAGCTTGCTGCTTGCCCATACCACGAATGAACGCGGCAGCCACATCGCCAGCTTTCTCCTGCATTTCTGGAAGCTTCTTCTCCAGACCAGACAGAAGGGCGATGATGAGATCCAAACCAGCTTCGATCATGTCGTCTTGGTTCTGACGAAGCACCTTGAGCCCCGTCTGAATCAGCTGAGTCATGAATCGACCGAACTTGGGAAGCAGCTTTATACCTGCCTCCAGGAGAGAGTCCATGAGCTTTGAGAATGCTTCCACCAGCTCCGGAGCCTTTTCCCCAATAGCGATGACCATCTCGATGACAGCCAATGCCATTGCTTGTGCCAGCTCAGGTAGAAGCTGAATAAGCTCGATCGCAGCCTGTTTCAGGATTGCGATACCCGCGCCACCAGCGCCCGCCAAAGCAGCGAGGCCGATTCCGAACGCCAGCATTCCAGCACCCGCCAGAGCCATACCAGCTCCGAGAATGAGAATTGCGGCGGCCAGAGCCAGGATGACCGGAACCAAAGGTCCCAGAACCAACCCAGCAACTCCGAGAATGACGAAGAGGCCTGCCAGAGTGGCCAGACCCTTTCCGATCATCTCCCAAGACATTGCGCCCAGAGTCACAAGGACCGGAGCAAGAATCGCAAGAGCGCCAGCAACGATCACCAACGCCGCAGCACCCGCAAGGGCACCAGACATCAGTGTCACGCCACCAGCAATGATCAGAAGCGAACCCGCCAGAGCAGCAGCGGCCTTAGCCATCTCCTCCCACGACATGGTCGCAAATATCTTCGCAACGGCGGCAATTCCAGTCAGAGCCGCGGCCACCAGAACGAGTCCGGCGGCTGTGATCGGCAGGCTGATCGGCATGAGGTTCATGGCCCCAGCAATGATCAGAAGGGCTCCGGCAATTCCAACCATGCCCTTACCCATCTCGCTCCAGTTCATGGAGGCGAACAGCATCATGGATCCTGCGATGCCTGCCAACGCGATCGACACCAGAACGAGCCCGGCAGCAGTCAGCGGAAGGGTTGCGGGCATCAGTTGCATGGCCCCTGCGATGATCACAAGGCCACCAGCAATACCGGCAAAGCCCTTAGCCATCTCACCCCAAGACATGGTGGCAAAGACCTTCATCGCGACAGCCAAGAGGTTCAGGCTGATTGCGAGGGGGATCATCGCCAGTCCCACCCTGAGGATCGGACCGGACGCCATGGACATCGAAGCAGCAAACCCGGATATGAAGAGAAGCAGGACGCCGACGGCGCCCAGACCCTTCACCAATTCTTCCCAACTCAGAGAGCTGAGAATCGCGACGGCTCCCGACAGAATCAGAATTGCTCCTGCCAACAGAACCATTGCCGCTGCGATCGCCGGAACCTTCACCAGACCCGCAGAATTGCTGATCTTGACCAATATGCCCATGGCAACCAGAAGTTGACCGAACGCAACGCTCAAGGCCAGAAGAGCCTTGTTCAGGGCCGCAGAATCGATCAGCGAGAGCGCCACGATAGACGCTGTAATGAGCGCTACAGCGCCCGCAATCTTGAGCAAGGTGCCGGCCTGGATGTTGGCCTGCATGGCCTGCAGAGAGCCTGTGAGGGCGTCCAGAGAGCCTGTAATACTGCTTGCCAGACCCCCACCCATGCCGAAGAGGTTGAAGTTGAAGCCGCTCTTGGCAAACTTGGCGAACAGGAGCACAATCGCACCCAGAAGACCGGTGTTGATCATGTCCAGAACGGGCTCGAAGTCCCCAGTGCTCATGGAGTTGGCAATGGCCGTACCGAGACCACCGAATATGTCGGCAATCCCTTGCACGAACGGTGCGAACAGCTCCACACCAGCACTCAGAAGATCCAGGAAACGGTCCCAAGCGGTGGCAAGAGCATTGATCAGGCCTGCCAGCGGCGACATGCGTTCGGACACTCTTCCCAGAGCGTCAGCGGTATCGTCAAGACCACCGGAGTCTCCACCAAACAGGCTAGCGAAAGCTCCTGCCAGATCGCCGATGAGCTTGATTGGGACCGAGAGAACGGAGCTAAGCCCCGAGAAGAACTCTTCGATGCCGTTAGTCTTCTCCAACCATTCGTTGAGCTTGACCAGCATGTCGCCGACGCTTCCGGTGAATCCAAGGATTCCTCCGGTCCCCTGTCCCATGACGCCGATCAGATCGAAGAACACCCCGAATATCCCCGAGACGATCTTGAATCCGATATCGAGGACAGCGAACAAGCCGGCGAAGGTTCGACGGATGTTGTTTCCGGTCTCCTCACCAACCTTGAATGACTCGAAGAAGTCTCGAACCTTCACGGTAAGGTTGAACAGGTCTTCTCCCGTGCTGGCCGGGAATATGTCGCGGAACGCGTCATGAATTGGCTCGATCACCGACATGAGGGAAGCCCATGCGTTCTTGATCGCATCGATGGCGACCGTGCGGCCACCCATCTTCCCCCAATCCGCGAGAACCTTGTTACGCGCGTTGGCGTTGGTCTTGATGATTCCACCGATGAACTCGGAAAGCTGAGTCATCGTCGTGCGGGCTTCTTCGAAGTCGCCAAATATGCGCATAAAGGTCAAGGACCAACCCGAACCAATCGTCTCCTTGGCAACATCGAACACCTGCTTGATCGTCTTGACCTTCGTGGCAGCATCCTGCGCGGTCGTAGCCGTCAGCTGGATCGCCTTGATCTGCTCCTTGTTGAAGCCCTGTGCTGCCAGCTCCGCGTCCGTAAGGTCGCCAGTGAACTGAGCGAGCGTATTGGTCAGAACGTCAGAGGTAAGCCACTTCTCTCCACCGATGGCAGAAATAGAGTCGCGGAAGGACGCACCGTTGATGGTCATCTTCCCGGTCTCTTCGTCGATCTTGATGGCAGATTCCTCGATCGTTCCCATGGCCTGGGCCGTCTGAGCAAGCGCCCTCTGGAACGTGGAGCCACCCATACCTGCATTGACGACTGAGTTCCAGTCCTGCAGGCTTACCCGGCCGGCGGCGATCGCCTGGCTGAGCTGGTACATCGCGGTGGAGGCCTGCTCTGAGCTGGAACCCGACAGAGCCGCGAGGTTCGCGATACCCTTGATCGAGTCAACCGAGCCCTGCAGGTCAACGCCAGCTGCGGTGAACGTACCGATGTTCTTGGCCATCTCACCGAAGTTGAAGATGGTCTTATCGGAGTAGTTGTTCAGCTGCTGAAGCGCATCGTTGACATCATCCAGAGTGGTGCCCTGCACCTGGGTATTGGCCAACACCGTCTGAATGGCAGTCAGATTTGTGCTGTACTCGTTGAATCCCGTGAGAACCTGATCCAAGGACAGCGACTTGACAATGCTTCCGCCGGCCGTAACGGCTCGCGTAGCAATTGTGGCCAGAGCAGTGATGGCGATCGTAGACATGGCAAGCCACGACTTCGACACTCCACTGAGGGCAGACTCGATCGGGTTCAGATTGAATCCACGCAGATTGTTCTGAATGTTGTCGAGGCCCTTGGCCGACATGCCCTTGTTCAGGGCGTTCTCGAGCCGGGTGAGAGAAGCAAGCGACTGCGTGACGCCTTTCTCGAACTGGGTGTTCTCCATCTTCATCGCTACAATGCGATCTTCAATGCTTGAAGTCATGCGCTTCTCACCACCTTCATCAGCTCGGCATCGATCTGGTCAAATATGGGACGGATAGCGGGGTTGATGAAGTCTCTACCCTGCACGTAGCCTCCTGTTCCGGTTCCGTGTCCGTATTGAAGCAGGACTGCAACTGGTCGGCCGTCCACAACGTGACGGTTTTTCCAAATTATGGACACAAGACCGGGTTTTACCTCGATTTCGTAATACCAAGAGCTCGCGGTCTCACTGGTTTCTACGGGGGTCGCTGCCGAAAGAGCATTGACCCCCGCTTGCCCATACCTAGCAAATATGCCCGCGTAGTTCAGACGCTGCATCTTATGCAGCCACGTCAGCGTCCTTTTGTAGGAGCCGCTGGACTTTACGGTGATGGCCACGGCTCCTCCTTATCAATCGACTGGCCAGCGGAGAAGATCTAGGAATATGAATCCGTTGGTATTGATGCCCGCGGTTGGAAAGAACAGATTGCCTGACGTTGGGATATCCACACGAACCAAGGTTCCAGAGTTGTCAACCCATTTGCTCTTTATGCCGGCCGTTGGACGGAATCGTGCAGCAACGTTGAAAAGCGTGGCTGCTGCAACCAGATTGGCTCCAGTTCGTTGAATCAGTCCATCAAGTTCAACCCATTTGTCTTCTAGCTTGATCCTGGGTGTTACAAATCCAGCGCCATACGCTGCCCATCCGGTAATGGGAAGCAGAGGCATCCATCCCGTGTTTTCCTTCTTCATGATCAACACTCGATCGATCACAATGTTGGATGAGTTCCCAGCTGCCTGAAGAACCTTGAGATGTACTCGAGCCCTGGGTTTGGCGTTTGCTGGATAGAAAGTGAAGTAGTAGTCTGTCCACGTCGTTGATAACGTGTACGCACTTTGAATCGCTGCGGTAGCAACGACACCACTTTCTAAAATCCCCGGAGGACCAGACATGTCGTTCTGAAGAATTTCTCCACTCATGGTGGCGCCTGCCGCTGCGGCAGTCAGTTTGGCACGGACAATCATCGTGACGGGTTCGCCGCCATAAACTATGTTCTCGTCCTTCTCATACAGGCTTTGTGTGGAAGAAGCAGAAAGTGCAACCTTCAAAGCCTGTTTTCCCGTTTCAAATTCTCCCGCAGTGGTGGTTAAAGAAACCGTACTAGTTCCAGACTTCCAGAAAGTCTCCCAGGCCACCCCGAACGAATCGCTTGTGAAGTATGGATCTGTCTGATACCACGCATCCACGTCAATTCCCGTAAGAGGAACCCACAGAGACGTATTCATCGAGGGCACCTTGTTGGTGCTGCTTCCCGTGGCACGCCACATTCGTCCTTGGTAGCCGACGATGTCATTCGTGACGTAGGGGACACCAGATCCCCAATTCACTCCGGCAACGGGAGTAATCCCGATTGGACCACGAACATCTCCGGCATTTATCGGAGTACCACCTCTAGTGGTGAGAATCAGGTCATCGCCAACGACTTCGCCATCGACAATGCTCTCATCGAACACCTCTTCGGTGTGTTCTGCTGTGTATCCGTTGACTGTGGCCACGACACCTCTTCACATAGAGCTGATCTTGTACTTGATTGGCGAGAGAAACAGAGCGGAGGGCCACCGAATGGTGAATATATCTCCGACTAACGTGAATGCTTCATCTGGACCGGTGGCCGTCCACGTGCCGTCACCGTTATCCGTTACGACCAAGACCGCATGGTCCAGGAAGAGATCGATCACCTCCGAGGTCTCGGGGAATCTAGGATCCGTCGTGGAAGACCCATAGATGATGTCCTCCAGGGCTTCTACAGCAGCCTCCGGAGCAAGATCGGTGTCTACAACCAGATGTGCCGTCGGATGAATGCCCTCGGTAACTTCTGGAGTCGCAAATATGTCCCATGTAAGCATGGTTACTTCAAGTTCATCGTTCTTGGAGGAATATGGCAGATCTTGATCAACCGCCAGAGCATTCCACACCAGATGAATCAAATGACTCTCTCCGATGTCATCTCTCCAACTGAGATCAAACGGCTTTCGACTCTGATTCGTCTCTAAATCTCCGCTATTTCCCAAATATGGATCAAATTCATCAGGATACGTCCATGCTTCAACGGTTAGACCAAAATCTTCTTTGGTTTGTGTCGTAGCGAACGGAACACCATCGTAGTAAAGCGTCGAAATGTTCGTGTCGTCCGCTTTTTGGGTTACTTTCGTCAATCCAACCCAAGGAACAGGCCCTTCGGTCAAATATAGAACTCCTCTGTCGACTCCTGACTGGATCCTGTTTTCAGAAGTCCAGTCCAGCCTCACAAATAACCCAGATTGATGAAATTGACCAGCTGTTGCTGAGTCGGAAGCACGGGAAGCCCCGGAGGAATCAGCGGCGTAACTCCAACCGCAGTTCCATAGAGCAAGTTCTCGAAAGCCTCCAGATCGGTGGGATCCAGAACCCTTGTGTCGAGAATGAGATGCGACGTGGGCTTGTATGTCACACCACTGTATGAAGCTGGCCTCGGTGGAACACCGTAAATCGTCCAAGACAACGTGGGAGCTTCTGGGGATTCCGACTTGGTATTCCACACTCGCTCAGATGGTGTCGCCATGCAATTGTAAACCAGGTGGATCTTGTGCCCGGCTTCTTCATCGATATCGTCCCCGACTATCGTTCGGTACGTAAAGCTGAACGGAATTCTCGGCTGTCCAGTAGCGAACAGACCCATGGCGACGTGAGCTGTCCCATCACATGGACCGAACTCTTCTGGCGCTGCGTACGCCTCAAGGGTGGCTTGGTAATCCTCATACGCGATGACGTCAAGATACTTAACCCCGTCGTAGTAGAAAGATTCCTGCTCACCTCCGGAGACATTCTCGGTCAGGTTCACAAGACCCACCCAGGGAACACCTTCCCCCGTCACCGGGTAGAGGACTCCATGATCAAGGCCCGTTTGGTATTCCTTTGTGCCTGGGGTGTTCCACACAAGTCTGGTCATTACTATCCTCCTTCCGCTAGACGCTTTCGGTTCAGGGCGCGGCGACGAGCCGCTGCTTCCTGCCGGCCCATAGGCTTGGGCTTGGAGTTCTTGGCTCCGTAGATCTTGATTAGTGTGAATAGGCGATTGATGTGCCAGTTCTCACACTCTTTGTCAATCCCGGCAGAGAACATCCAGTAATAGACGAGCTCCGCGGTAATGGTCTCTCCGCTTTTAGCTTCCGGACGGTCTTCGTTGAACCAAGTAGCGGTCATCTTGGCGTCGAAGTACGTTGTGACCTCATCCAAATTCTCCTGAGAGAGTTTGGAGATCCAGTCCGGAGGAGGATCGGATGTGAGAAGCATGCACCGGACGTAGTCAAGAACCATTTCCGTTGTTTTGTAATGCTCCTCTTGATCACTCAGGAAGGGAATCTCCCATTTTGACTCCCATTTTGACAGGGAGGCCAAGGAATGCTCCAGCTCTAAAGTGAAGCTATCGGGGTACGAGAACTTATTTGTCTCCGCATCGAAAAGCTCTTCCCCTAGAACCGTTATCTCAAGCATTCCTTGACCTCCTTTCTGTCAGATGTAGAACTACGGCCGGGTGAACTCTGTGTGCGTGTCTCCGGTGAGCGTGTAGCTCGTCGAAGCCGGAACAGCGTCCACGTCGGCGGTGGCACCAGACGCGATGGCCGGCTGAGCACCAGGAGCCTTGTTGACTCCGTTGATCTTCCACTGCACACCAGTGACGGTGGGCAGGGTGATGACACCCGTGCCGGACACGAACGTGGGCTTGTTGGCGTCCAGGTTCATGTTGACCGCGGTGGCCACACCCACGATGGAGCCGACCTCCTCGGGCAGAGGCAGACGCGGGTCGGTGCCGACCGTGCCGTAGAGGATTTCCTCCAGTGCCAGCAGGTCGGCCGGAGCAACCTCGGTCGAGTTGACGGTGATGTGCGAGGTCGGCCGGAAGCCCGGGACCTCGACGCCGGTCGTGGTGACCTCCCACGAGAAGGCCGCGAGCTCCGGGGAGTCGTTGACCGTCGCGTGAGCGACCTCGGACGGCGCCGCGTCGGCGCCGTAAACAAGGTGAATCTCGTAGCCGAGGGCGTCACCCACGAGGTCATCGCCGAGAAGATTTCGGTAAGAGAACCCGAAGGTCTCCCGAACCTGCTGACCAATCTTGACGCCCGGAACCAGCTCCCCGGTTCCGTCGCAGGCCTCGAACTCCAGCGGGTAGTTGAACGCCTCGATGGTCGCGCCGAAGGTCTCGGCCGACTTCAGGTTGGCGTATACGCTGTTGTCCGCGTACTGCTTGTTGCTTTCGGCTCCCGCAGGACTCTCGGTGACGGTCGTGAGGCCAGGCCACGCGACACCCTCGTCGTAGAGGCCGGCTCCGTTGCGCAGGTAGAGCACGCCTCGGTCGACACCGGTCTTCCACTTCTTCTGGCCAGCGGCGGCCCAGGTAAGTGCAGTCATGATGTTCCTTTCTCAGTAGAACAGGTTGAAAGTTTGGTGGTTGAGGTTGTCGGCCGGGTACGCTCGTTCGAACGTGCACGACTTTAAATCGGCGATCTTCTCCCTGGTGGGATCCATTGGATCCCTAGAAATTAGGGTGATGACCCAACGCATCTTGCGTGAGTACGGCGCATTGTCTGCATGTTGAACATTCTCGAAATCGAGGTTGTAGACGATGGCCGGGTAACTCATCTCGATGTCATCGGGAGGCTGGAAGTAGACATAGTCACTGCCCAGCAAAGACTTGAGAAGCGTGTCGAGAGATCCGACGTGTGCCTCAAGCTGGCTCTGGGACAGGCCCATTGTAGATTCCTCCCAACCTCAAAAGTAGACGAGGACGACGAGGCTCGAGAGACTCGACTTCCCAGTTCTTTCCTTTCCAGCTGACATACTTGATGGCATAGAAGTTGTTTTCGGCAAACTCGTCAGCCACGATCTCGATGATGCTCGTCACAGTGACGGTGGAGTGGACGGTGTCGTCCCTTTCCGCCACCTGACGCCTGGGGTTTTTGACGTCGCCGAAGTATTCCATTTCGACAATGTCATCTTCCCAGACGCCAGGACGGATTAGCGTCTTACCGAGGTTGTAGCCGACGAAGCCGTGAAACTTCGTCATTGGCTACCTCCTGCTCAGGCCGCGTCGCGAGTGAAGCTCCACTCGTCGTGCTGGTCGTCGGCGAAGTAGAAGCCGGCGTTGGCAACGGCCTTGACGTTGAGCGTGGCACCTGGCGCCAGAGCGGTCTGCGCACCAGCGACGAGCGTCGCGTCCGTGTCGGCGTTCTTGTAGGTGACGTTGGCCATCGTCGGGATGGTCGTGACACCAGTGGCCGAGTCGAAGGTCGGGACCGTCGGGTTGGCCAGCTCGGTGCTTGCGGTCGGCTGGATCGTGATCCGAAGAGCCGAACGGATCTTCACGAGGGCGCCGGAGAACAGCGTCTCGATCAGGTACTTGTACTGGTTGTAGTCCAGGTCGAAGTCGTCGAACAGGGTGACCTCGCCACCGGAGTCCGTGCCGACGTTGTAGTCCTGAAGGTTCACGATCAGACCGAGGCACGTTGCGTACGTCGGGTCGTCCATGAAGTCGAGCGTGACGATATCCGACACACCCATCTCCGAGGCGAGCTCCGCCTTGGTCTTCCAGTGACGACGCTGGAACCCGTCCTTGGACAGCAGCATCCGGTTGAGCTTCCCGAGGGTGGTGAAGAGAGTCGGAGCTCCGGAGCCCTTGTACAGCTCCATTCCGACCATGATCTCCTCGACCACACCCTGCCAGGAATCGCCCACGTTCGCCGGAACCTCGACGTTGACCGTGGCCACGAAGAGGTCGTCGTCATTCAAGATCGAGCGAATGCCCTCACCATCGACGGCTCCCACCGGGTCCTTGATCTTGTCGGGGTTGGGCTCACCCGGGTTGGCCGGGTCCTCCACAGGCCGACCGTCGCCGACGAGGATCGCGCGCGCGATCTCCTCCTTCAGCATGATCTGCATCTCGGCCTTCATCCAGGCCACGACGCGGAGCTCGGTTGCGTTGATGATGTCCTCGCGGTCGAGCTTCTGCTTCTTGTAGATCCAGGTCGAAGAGGTGGTGCGCTTCTTGATGCCGAAGAACTCCTCCTTCTTCAGGTTGCCCTTGATGTAACCCAGGGCCCTAGCCTCTTCGTGCGTGATGTCGGACCAGAGGGTCTTCACCTTGGCGAATGGGGTGTGACGAACGCCATTGATGACGGTCTGGACACCCTCCTGCCGGCGCATGTCGAACTGCGGGTCCTGCTCGAGGGCCTTCGCGTCCGGGAAGAGAGCTGCCAGGTTCTCGATGCCGTGCTTGAGGCAGTACTCCTCCACGGCGTGCTTCATCGAGCCACCGCGCTTCCAGTTCTCCTTGATCTCGTCGAAGTCGGCGTGAACGAGGGTGCCCCCGTCGCCGGCCCCGGCCGAGTCGTCGCTGTTCTCGAAGGCGTTGTGCGCCATGTTGTCGGTTCCTTCCGTGTTGTTGAGGTCTTCGCCCTCAGTGTCCTTGTCGGAGTGCTCTGCGGTGTCGGTCTTGCCCTTCTCGAGAGCAGCCCCGATCATGTCGTGGACGAGCGCCTTCTGCTCGTCGTTCAGAGAGTCGTAGACCTCTTGAAGCGTGTCGGTGTCCGCGTGCTCGACCTCGTCACCCTCCCCCTTGGTCTCTTCCTCGGCGTTCTCCTCGGACTTCTCCGCAGCTTCTGCGGACTCATCTTCGGGATCGTCAACCTCCGGGAACGGAGTCCCGTCGGCGTGCACGAGACGCAGGCCGGTGAATACCAGCACTTCGTCTTCGAGCGTGAGGTAGTCGCCGTCACCATGGGCAACGTTGACGTTCTGGATCAGGGCTCCCGGGTTCGCGCCCGCAAGCACGACCGAAACTTCCTTGATCTTTCCGCCGAAGACCTTCTTCCCCTTCTCCACCAGCCGATTGGCCCAGATGGAAAGGGAGTTGACGTCCCCGTGTTCGACGAGCGCCTTGGTGCTCTGCGCCTTCGGGCTGTTGTTGAAGTACGCGTCCACGGCCATGTCGCCGTCGGCGGTCTTCTTGAGCTTGACGTGTCCCAGAACATTGTCGGGGCCATCGTGCTGATGCGACCAGAGCAGCGGAACCTGGGTTCCGTCCTGATCGGCGAACGCGTGTGGCATGATCGTTCGACCGTCAGAGCACTCAAGGCCAGCCTTGGTCGCGAGTCCGCTGAAATCAGCGAGCTTTACTCCCATTTTGACTGTCTCCTTTCGATTCAATGACGACGGCCCTCGGTTGCCGCCGGTGTCTTGGACTTGGATGAAGCAGCCGAGGTGATCTTGGCCACATCCGACTTCAGGGTGCGGATGATGTCGTCCTTTCGGTCGAGCATCTCCCTTCTCTTGGCAAACCGCTCTTTGTCGGTTGCCTTGGGATGGGAATCAACCCAGGAGCGAAACTCCTCGGTCAATCTGCTAAGCTTTTCCTTTGCCTGGTCAGCCAGACGTTGGATTGCAGCAGACCGTTGAGACCCGACATCAGCCGCAGCCTTGCTGCCGATGGCAGTGACTCGCGACTTTCGGGTTTTGGTGGAGGACATGTCGGAGTTCGACTGGTCCCCTTGGCCCTTGTTTCGGCCCTTGAGCTTCCTGGTTCTCAGGTAGTACTCGTGGGCTTTTCGAGGGTCGTAGGCGTGGGCGAGAAAGTCCTTGGCGAACTCCTCCCCGAGGTGAGTGCTCATCAGCCTCCTCCCGCAATGGCGTCGAGCTGGGCATCAAAGTCTGCACCCAGCATGTCGGCTAGCTGATTGGGATCAGTTGAGCCGTCAACAGGTTGACCAACCGGTGTGTCGTCAACCGGCATGTTGCTGTTCCTGAGCTGATCAGCTGCGGGATCAGAATGCGGCTTCCATCCGATCGACTGTCGGATCTCGTTCGAGGTTGCAATCTCGTTACGAGTGAACTTGTCGGCGACCTCTGCGATCGCACTGATCGGCATGTATTTGAACGGATCACGGAAAGCCATGATCGTCTGCCCTTGAGTTCGAGCAGTACGAGTCAGCCACTTCCTCTTGATCTCATTGACCAACTGAGCAACGAGAGGCTCAACCGTTCGGTTGTAGTAGTTGACCATGGCAGCCTCATCGGCAGTGCCATCCATGATCTCCTTGGTGAGACCCAGCTCGGAGTAAGCTTTCTGTGTAAGCCACTCCACCTGTGTTAACAGGTTGTTCTCAGCTGGACGGTTCAGCTGTGTGATCTTCTCGGTTGCGTCCGTGTAGGCCACACCGTACTTCGATCCCTTGAGCTGAGTCTCCATGTCCTTGCGTCGCTGCTCCGCACCTTGCCGTCGAGTTTCCGACTTGATGGCGTATGGCAACTGGATGATGATGTCGAGCTTCCCCGAGGCGACAAGCTCGTCCGACGTATCCAGCAAGGCAAGCTTCTGCATCAAGCGCTGAAGAGTGGAGTTGGGCTCGTTCATCACAGCGTACAAAGGATTCTGGACGACCGGCGTGTAGCGTTTGCCTTGCCAGATCTCCTCGTACACACCCTTCTTCTCATTCCAACACTTGACTTTTACTCGAGACGCCTTCCATTCGGTGATGATTCCCACCCGAGCATTGCCTACGTCGAAGGATCCTGTGTTCTCAGGGTCAGCAGTCATGTCGACGCCGACTAGAGCAATCACTCCTTCTTCGCAAACTGTCTGGTAGACATCTTGAAGCAGTTGCCTACCGTTCTGGTCCAAGTTCGCCTCAACGCTTAGAACATCGTCCAGACGACTTCGAATGTTCTCGAGAAACCTCTCCTCTTCATCAACGCGGACGTGACGCACAGGAAGTGCCGCGGCATCGATGGCGATCCGGTTGTAGATGGATGCGATGGTTGTCCGCTCGCTGATGGTTCGTCCATACCCACCAGATCGAGGACGACCGTAGTAGCTTGGTTCGCTCTCGATTCGACCGGGGCCGAGTCTCTCGTCCTTGATGAATGCATTGAACGCATGTACTATTCGATCACGGAACCCCATGAGTCACCTCCTTTCCTGTGCGTGTCATTCGAACGCCTCCTTGTTGACCTTGAATGCGATCCAGGCGTCCATCAGGGCCGCCACGGGGTCGATCTTTTCGTCGTACCGCCTCTTCCACAGCTTGAGGTTTCCGTTCGTGTCCTCTATGACCATGCAGTTGCCCATGGCGTACTGCATAAGAAGCTCGTCAAATAGAATGAGGCGATCCTCACTCAGATTCTTGATCTCACCTAGAGGAACGGACTCCGTCTTAGCGCCCTGGATTACTTTCTCGATGTTGAATGGACCGTAATTTGACTCATACCACGCCAGAAATTCCTTGGAGTTGTATGTGTCATAGCCCATCGACCGAACATCATAACCATTTGACTGAATGAACAGATCGAGATCCTCGTTCACTTGGTTACCAATGTCGAGGTATGTCCCTGGCATAACGCAAAGGCTTCCCTCAGCAATGAACTCGTCATACTTCTGTCGCGTAGCGCCAGGAAGTTGTGAGAGTGTTCGTTCGGTAATGTACGATCTTGTCTTGACCCCGAACCGATCACGGCTAAGCGGGAACAGGAACGTGAACGCACAGAAGTCGTCACCTTGCGAGAGGTCCGCGCCTAAGGAGCAGGGCAATCCCATGAAATTCTGGGGTCGATGCGGGATTGTCTCTTCGTAGGTGAAGAAGTAGGTGTGACCTTCCATTGGGATGCCGAATCGCTTGGCGAGAATATCGTTCCTCGTCTGAGGCGCTCTTTCGGCTCTCTCAACGTCCAGTTGGTAGGTCTCATAGCTCACCGTGATTCCGATGTTAGGCTGAGCCTTCACCCAAAGATCTGGGTTGAGAACTTCATTGATTTCGTCCAGCTTGTAGTGCCAAATCGAAATATGCGGACTGCCACCGTTCTTTAGGATATCGGCAAGCTCCATCTTCATGGTGTCGCCGGCACCGTTACGAACCGTGCCTTCCGAACTCACCGCAACGATGAGATAGTCCTCAACCTTGGAGGCTCCCTGCTCGATGGCGCCCACGACGTCTTCCCTGAGGTCTCCGGAGAGCCACTCGTCCACCGTGTTGCACTTCGTCCTGAGACCCTGCAGCTTGTTGATGGCCATAGGGCGGACTTCGAGCAGGGAGCCCGTCAAGAAGTTCTCCACACCCTTCTTGGTGTGAACCAACTTCTGTCGCAACACACGATTTCCAGTGGTGTTCTGGAGTGAACCCTCCGTCAAGAACTTGAAAAGGGGTCCCCGCGCGCGCGTGATAGAAGTCTGAATCGGCCCCATGATTTCCTCGGCCTGCTTCATGGTGGGGGCCGTTGTGATCTGCTTGGTGGTAGATGAGTCTACGACCAAGAAATATGACTGAAGACAGCTCTCGTATAGCGATTTAGCCGCTCCTCGAGCCACGATCAGGTACTGCTTTGAGGTCAAACGACGCTTGACGATCTTCGTCACGTAATGCGTACCGTGCCCATTGGGAAGTTCTTCGGGCACTTGCCGCGGCGTGAAGTAGTACCAGCAGAAAATCTGCTCAGCCCACAGTTTGAACGATGGAAGTAATCTAAGATCGCTTCCGTCGGTCAAAGTAAGTTCGTTCTCGCAATAGCGGATGAATCCTTCTACTGCTTCGTCGTCATACCAAATGTTGGGGTTGGCGATGAGAGCGTCGATGCGGTTCATCTCAGCAGAAATTTCACGACACACGGGGATTAGTCCGTCCATCACAGCCTGCTTGAATTCCGCATAGTATCTCGGTGTTGCTGTATTCGAAAACCCCATCGCCAACCTCCTCTCACTTCTTCTTGGGCTTCAACCTCTTCGCAACCTCTTGGACCGCCTTGCTTTCAGTCTTCACGCCGGCCTGCTTGATGGCTGCTTCGATCGCGAGATCAGCTGCCTTGCTTGCGACGCGACGGACCTGTTGCTTGCCAATGTCCTTGAGGAGGTTCTTGGCGAAACCGTCGCCTTTGCTTACGCGCTCCGTCGCCAGTTGCGAGAACTGACGCTCAAGCTGCATTCGATTGACGGCCGCACGCAGGTCTGAATCGGACAAAGTCCGAGGATTGACCTTGGAGAGGTTTCCCGAAACGGTGCCGTCCGAGCCACGCTCACGACGGACTCCCCACTTCATGCCCTTGATGCCGTGGTGCTCAAGGTATTCATCAATGGTCGTCATAGACCCTCCTTTCTATGCTGCTGGTCGAAGTAGAACACCAATGACGCCGCCACGAATTGCTGCGTTACGCACAAGATTCCTGACACCGGTCGATCCAGAAGGACGCCCGAGCAGATGACCTACCCAGAAATGCGGAAATGCGGTCGAGTCGTCAACGAGTTCGGTGAACGTAGCTGGATTGGTCGGCGGGTTGAAGCTCGATGCGTTTGAATTAGCCCATGCCCCAATCACCTGCGCCACACCGTCCATCGTCGCGGTCTGTGCTGGTACGTCATAATTCGTCACACCGGTAATTGGCGCCTTCGCATCCGTGTTATCAAACGGAGTGGTTGTATCGACACCTCGATAGCCAAGTACAATGCCCGCGGCAACGCCTCCTGGGTTTGTGGCTGAGATGTTTCCGGATTCTCCACCAACCGCCTTCTTGTAGAACACCGCACCGGTAGGAGACTGAGCTCCCGTTCCGGACTGTTGAGTATTTCGACGAGTAAAACCGGCAGCGGTCAAGGCGGTAGTAGCCCACACCGTGTTGGTGTTGTTAGTCACCAGCGCAACGAGGAAGTCATCGGCGAGAATGCCTCCACCCGGAGAAGGTAGTGTCAAAGTCAATGCTGATCCCGCGGTTGGCTGTCGTTGTATTCCAACGGTGCCCAAATATGAGATTCCAGCTCCAACTGGTTGCACCATGGACGCAGCAACTACTCCTGAGCTACAGAAACTCATGCGCTTAGCCGTCCGAAGACCAACCAATCGTCAGATCCCATCCGAAGAAGCTGAGCCATAGCGTACTGACCGGAAAGCTTCAGACCCGGAGTAGATCTCAGCGTCACGCCCGCGCCCGGGGCGATCGTTACTTGTCCCGCGCCATATTGAACGATCCACAAAAGAGTGGTTGCCGGCCAGGTGACACTCGATTGTGGAGGAACCGTGAACGTGATCCCAGCTGCGTTGCTAAGAGTAATCAACTTGTAGCGATCCGCGAGAACCGCCGTGTATGTGGTACCCGTTTGGGTATTGACGGCTCTTCGCGCCAAACTCTGAAGATCAAAGACGTCTGCTCCGACCGCCGAGATCAAGGAACTTAGGCGCGACTCATGAGTCGCCATGAACTACGCCTTTGCGGTAACGTAAGCCGCAGCGAGATCCAGGTCCGGGTTTCCGAAGACAGCTGTGATGTTGGTGGCCAGTTTCAATGGCGTCACCGCTCGAGCGTCGTCAGTTCCGGTGTTGGTCTCCGTTTGCGTGGCAACCTCGATCTTTCCCTGCACAGTTTCTGAGGCCGCCGAGATGAGGGCCATCAGAGCAGCGGTGTCGGCCAGAGCCAAGATGTCTCGCCCGTACGCGGTTGTCGACAACGCAGCGATCGCGGTCAAATCAGAGTCCAACGGCTGCTTTCCCGCGAGAGCGGTAGTCACAGTGCCCGCGAAGTTGGCATCGTCACCCAAAGCCGCAGCCAGCTCGTTCAGGGTATCCAGCGCACCTGGAGGTGCGTCCAGAATCTGAGCGATTACGGCGTCGGTCTGCTGCTTGACGCCCTGTGGAGTGACCGCACGTACCGCGTCGGTGCCTGTGGTGACCTCAGCCAGTGTGGCGATCTCGATGATGCCCTTGACAGTGGTTGAGGCGTCCGGTGGAGAGCCCGAAGAACCGGCCTTGACTTCATTGATGGCCGCAAGGAGGCTTGTTTTGTCGGTGGTTGTCAGACCCGTGAGATCACCACTGGAAGAGCCGGTAATCCAGGTCCTGAGCTGCTTGTAGTCGGTACCCAATGACGTGATCAGGTCCGAAAGTCGAGTTTGAAGTGTCATTGGTTACACCTTCGCATTCTCGTAGAGGAGTGACAGAGATGGCCCGTCATCGTAGACGGGGTGTGGCTCGGGGGCGTTGATGTGCGCGTCAAGATTCGACCCTCCCCCGCCCGCGCCTGGGATGAAGTATTCCAAGTCGAGCCATTTATTAAACCCATCACCGATCTTGAACTTTCCTGTATCGACCTCGAATCCCGGCTCGCCAAGAGCAAGGATCGGATTCTTGAAGGTCCACTCAACCGCGGGACCCTCCCTGAACCGGAAAACAACGTTCGCCGGCATCAGGGAGTACCGCCCCACAGTACGATTTCATCTTCGTCAGGCTCAGGGTCGAACCAGGCGTACTCTTCGCGGCGCTCTCGAATCCTCCACTCGAGCTGATTGATCTGCTCCTTGAACGAAGTGATGGCGTAAGAAGACTCCGGTGGATCGAACAGGAGACGCACACGAAGGCTGACGTAGGTCTGCACATTGGTGTGCGTCAGATCCAACCCGATGAACTCTTCCCACGTCTCTTCTGCTCCCGTAATTACAAACCCCTGAGAGGGGCCGATGCCGATCTGATTGAGGTCAGCAAGAACTGTGTTGATGAAGAGCACGATGTCGGGGTCGAAAGCCGTGTAGGCCTCGTCAAGACCCAGCGTCTTCTTCACGCTGGTAAGAATGCTTTCGTTCATGGCGGGTCACCTCCTTCGAATGGCTCCCATTTTGACAGTTGTGGACTACTTCTGGATCAGCTTCCTAGCGAAGCCCAGGATCTCCTGGATGTCGATGTTGCCGGGGTCGCCGTGGCTGTTCTCCGGGACATGCTGATGCCCGAGAACGCCGACGTAGTTGCTCCAGCCAGCAAACGGAAGACGGACTCCGTTGTTGACTCCGTAAGAAGCGGGGTATGGCTTGAACACAACCCCGGTCCGAAGACGGAAGCCGTGACGCTTGTGGAAGTCAGCTAGGATGCGACCGACCCAGTGAAGCTGACGCTTGTCGGCGTCGGGCCAGAACACGTAGTCCCTACCGGCGACCCGAGTGTTGCTGGTCCCGCCCCAACGCTTGGCGTTGCGAGGATCGCAGGTGCCGATCAACTCGATCTGAACCGTGTTTAGGGTGTTGGTGTTCACCCCACCAGCTGCATTGCGAAGAGCTCGAGAGGACTTCTCATCGGGGAAGTGACCTCGCCACTTACCGCGGGCCTCACCCAACGGTGGAAGACCGGTGTAGTTCGGAGCAGTGGCTCCGCCCTCATAGGAGGGCCAATCGGTACCCTCAGTCGTGTGTAGGGTGACGACCATCGTGTCTTTGTTGAGATGAAGGTCTGCTCCAGGGTAGTCATCCTGAAACCACTGCGTCTTGCAGTCTGCGACTCGGTAGTTGCTCATGTCTCTCCTTACCAAAGCTTGGTGTCGCCGGGCATACGTTCGGTGAAAACTCTGGGAAGCTGGCTTTCATCACCGTAGTGGATGGCGTTGTGGGTTCGATGACTGACGGTGATCAGAAACTCAGGATCCAAGACAACTTCGTCACCTTGGGCAAGTTGGTCCGGCACCATCGGGTTCATGTGATGGATGTGAAGCCTCGAATGGATTGGCCACTCAGGCATTCCCAGGTCACAGCCCTCATCTCGAACGATTACGAAGTGCCGCATAGCACTCCATTCCGCTGAGTGATAGAACTGCTGGTTCATCCATCGATCGTGCCCGAACGTCGAAGAGCCCACGACACCCGAAAGCTTCAGGTACTCGTAGCGCTCTTCGAACGTTCGAATCCGACGTAGCTCACTGTAGCTGCGATGTCTCGTCATACGGAAGCTCATCGTAGACGGCTGGAGAGCTACTGACGTAGCTCTTAAACGCAGTCAAAGCGGCATCAATGAGCTCCGAGAGCTGACCCTGAGCTGCCAGAGCTTCTGTCTGGGCCTTCAGGTGCTCGTTTCGGAGCCCAATCATCTCTTGTTCGAGCTTCTCGCGCGTAGAACCGAGCTTCAGAAAGTGAGTAATCACCTGTGCCGAGGCCGTACCGGACTCGAGTTGCTCTTCCGCGAGGTCGACCGCCTTGGCGATCAGCTGATTCTCGCGCTGTTCTGGTGATCGCGCGGGCGTGCGTCGCGCCATGGCTCCTCCTCTCAACGAATGATGTTGTCAACAAGTTTCCGCAAACGGCCCGAAACTCGGTATTTGAATGGCCTGTGATCGCTGGCTCGAAGGTCCAAAACAAGCTCACAAGCAACAATAACGCCGGGATCGGCGAATGCCATGTCGACAACCGACTTACCAAGGGTGCCGACACCTTTCGGCATGTGTCCACGCCAAGAAGCGAGCTTCTCCATGGGATGTTCGATGTGACGAGCCACTTTGAAGGACTCTTCGGGTTGACGAAGGTTCTTGTTGATGTCTCCGACGAAAATGATCTCGGCGTCAGGAAACTCGAGCTCTAGCTGCTCATTGAGACGCACCTTGCCCGCTTGAACGTCCACCCAGACCTCAGCACGCTGTTCCGTGTTATCGAGCGGATCATGCGAGACCACAACAACCCATTGCTTCCTGCCCTTGCGAGCTTTCAGCGGAATAACGAGTCCGTGAACCGGTGCGGTACGCCCACCCCCATACTCAGGAGATCGTACGTACGTCTTGTCGCTCAACTTGGCCGCCCAAGGCGACTTCATCAGTTCGAGAAAGCGAGTGTCCCAAATACCCCAGCACTCACCGGCTGCTGCACCCGTCAGATGCACGAAGTCATGGTACGGATGACGCAACGCTTTCTCGAACTGCTTGTTGTCACGACCAGAAGCTTCGGTTCCGGTGATCCACTTCAGGTTCAGACCGATCAATCGGATGATCGAAGTTCGCCACAGCTTGTCCGGTCGGTCGAAACGACCCGAAGAGTGGCCTGCCCAAATGCGAATGGCTCGCTTTGCCTTTCGAGCAGCCCCCGAAACGCTTACCCGAACTTTTGTGTCCTCCATTGGGACTCCTTTCAAAGACTTTGGATGCAGTTTCAAGGGGTACCCCTGTGATCCAATCCCCGATTACTTCTGAAAAGAGGCCCGCCGGGGAATTTTTTAGGACAGCGGCGATGCAGAGGGGGGGTACCTTTTGCGAGAGGCCCCCCTCCCCCATATGTGTGTCCCTAATCTGTGCAAATTTAGAGAACCCTTGCGTGGGCATGGGGTTCAACGCTGAGAACAGACAACTGATCTAGGCAGGGTGGTGGATAGGAAGACCTGCTAAGGGTGGCTGCTCTCAACGTTGAATCTCATGAGCTTGTTTGCTCACCATTCGGATTCGGTACCATGATGTAGATGCCTGTGATGTTCTCTCGAACTGCAGAAAGAACAGCATTTTCATAAGCAACTTCTTGATCCGGACCCGATAGCTCGCTTGAACTTCTTGTAACTCTATCCAAGTAGGCAGTGGTGTGGTACCCGGCCTGCTCATCATAAGCAAACCAATCATCCCACTGTGTCCATGGATTCCATGGATTGTCCATGGTAGTGAGCATGTGCTGTGCCATCACCCACCATCCAAGGATGTCTTGAGTGTAGTGAGTGAGACACCTAGTGCACTGGCTACCTCTGCCTGAGTAGCACCAGCAGCAAGCATGCGTGAGGCCCTTGCCTTGTATGCTGATGTCATCAGTGGCTTGGCCCTTGGTGTGGCTAGCTCCTTGACGGTAGTCATGTCTGCATTGTCCAGTATTCGCTTGAGCTTGCTATTACTAACAGCTCCTGCCTGGATGGCAGCCCACTGGTTGGGTGTGATCTCGATACGATCCTTGCGTGCACCGTACCGTGCTCTTGCTTCTTCCAATGCAAGAGACTTGAGCTTGGTTACCTCAGCCTTGTCCATGTCGGGGTTGGCTGCCCGCTTTGCTGAGATGACGGTGTTTGCTAATAGCTGGGAGGCCCGCTCTTTTGGTGCATTCTTCAATGCAACATTCAATGCTGCATTGAGCTCGGCTACCTCAGGAGCAAAGGTCTTCTTAGCTGACTCAGACCAAGGGGTAGCCTTGGTATTGACAGCTTCTTTCCTAGCCTGGTTAGCAAGGGCCTTCATTCTATTGGAGTGATCCGCATAGAGGGACTCTCTTTGCGTACCCGATGATAGGTCGTGTGCATCCTTCACCGATTCCAACTTCTTGATGGTGGAGGTCTTAAAGATTACCTTCCCATCCTTAGTGTATGAAGCCCCGGTTTCCCGGAAGATCTTCTCACCAGTGACAGGATCCACCCTGAATGTACGACTGCGCTCAGGTACCCGAACAGGAGACTTCTTCTGAGACACAATCGTGGAGGCACCCCTATTACCACCACCTTGGTACTTCTGCTTGAGCTGAAGAATGCCACTATCTTGAGCAGACTTCTTGTAGTCGAGATGGTGCTTCTCAGCATCGATCACAACCATAGAGTGTTTGACTGCACGAGCAAGCTCGTCGTTGTTGGCACCCTTGATGGTCATGTCTGTGATGAGATTCGACACATTCCCCATCTCCATCTGCTTCGCCCTTGAAGACATCTTTGGCGCATCATCAGGAAGTTTATACTGTTGGGGATCGAAGCCCTTCAGTTGTTGCAGCGCGGGTTCGGACTTGATCTGCCCCTTAGTGTTGGGGATGACCAATACCGTGTCACCATCGAAGTCAGCACCAGACAGCCGCTTGGCTACCTCAGAGTTGATTCCAATTGCATCGGTTGTGTCCTTACCAAGTGTTCGTTTTCCCTCAGTGTTTCGGTTGTTCACCGTAAGCTCAGGGATCTCGAACTTCCCACCATGCGGGAATCGAACTAGCACGACTCGCTCTCCATCATTGAAACTTGGAGCGTAGACCTCAGAGTCTTTCAGCGAGTTGATTGGAAGGATAACCCGAGTTGCCTGCCTAGGAAGTGCCGCGGCCTTGAGGTGAACCGCAGAAGCATCGGCATTCTCAGCAAAGTCCTCCAACAGTTTCTGCCGAACAGCAGGATTCGTCAGAGACATGATCTCATCGAATTCCTTCTTGGCATCACTGTGAGACTTGTCCAGCTGCTGGGCGATCAATCTGGGGGATTGTTTCGACAAGAACTGAGACGAGAGGTTATTAGACCATTCGCCCCACTTTCCTTCCTCATTGACGATGTTCATCGCAGAGGTAACCTTGGTCAAACGACCATGGCTGTCGTGATCGCCCAGCTGCCGAACCACCGACCCAAATGGGTTATCGGGGTCATCTTTCAGAGCCTTCATTGCGTCGAGCTTGTTGCCCGTGCTGGACTTGTTTGTGTTGAACAGGAGATCCACACCATCGGGAAGGTCATCTTTGTAGACAGCCATGCCCTTCAGGTAGTGAGTTCCATCCACCGCAATTCGGACCTGAGCGTAGTGCGCCTTACCGAGAGAAAGATCTTCTTTCCCGGGACGGACATAAATCAGACCGTCGAGGTCGCTGCCTCCCTGTTCCGCATAACGGATCCCAATGCGCTTTGAGCTCACTGAGATGGGAGGAAGAATGCCAAGGTAGGATCTTCCACCATCCTCGCTGTACTCCTGGATTTGCTTGATGCCACCCAGAGGAACGGCCTTGGCCTTGTCTCGGTATGTAGTGCCAGGAGGGCCCAACACTTTGACGTTGGTCTTGTGTCCGGTTCCAGCCTGATCCACCTGTACAGTGTGGACCGTGTAGCCTTCCTCCTTCAACAGAGCAACGGCAGCGCCGAGCTTCTCCTTGCTGATTCCAAGATGATTCTCCACCCCAGAACCGATGTCGATGTACTGCTTGTCGTCAACTTCACGCTTGAGCATGCCAGCAGTAGACACGAGAATGTCCACCTTCTCCTTGGATGCAGCAGCCCTAAGGCCACGAACCGAGGACTCGGGAATGCCCATGCGCTCACCGATGGCGACGTTTGACATTCCCTTAGCAGCAAGGCGATTGACCTGATCGATCTTCTGCTGCTTCTGCTGGTTGTTGGCGATGGTACGAGCAGCTCGAAGCTGCGTGGTCGTGATGCCAGTTCCCTGAGCGATCTCAGTCTCAGAGAGACCTTGAGCCTTGAGGTTGGCCACGTAATCCAAGAACGTCTTGTTGCGAACATTCTGTGTACTTCCTGATCCCCACGGGTATCGCCCCGAACGACGAAGGATGCCGTAGTGAGCAAGATAGGTCTTGTCGTCGAGCTTCACGCCGCTTCCTCCATTCGCCACTGAGTGATGAGTTTGTCGAAGTGCACAATCTTGTCCATGATCGGACGGATCTCGGTGTGGTTGGGTTGGTGAACTTTGATCCCGTTCCCTTGGTAGATGCGAAGCTCCATCGTGAGATCCTCAGGACGATGCATGTACTCAAGACAGAAGTACGCCGCGTAAACCAAAAGCTGATCCATGTGGACCGGCGAACGACCCGTCTTCAGGTCGTGGACTCTAAGTACTGGATCGAAGAAACCAATTGCGTCCGCTGTTCCAAACGCATTGGCCGAGTAGACCAAAGGTTGCTCCGGTGCCAAACCCAGAAGGATCGAGTCGTTCACGTACATGTTCAGTGTCTTAGGTTCGTTGGGTAGTGGTTGCCCCAAACGAATAGCCATGGCAGCGAACTCATGAAGTTCATCACCACGGCGTGCTGCCTGTGCACTGGACCAGGAACGCTCCAGTTTCTCTTCGTCGTAGCGAAGCCAAGAGGCCTTGCTAGCCGAGAGAAAGGA
>Ga0137421_1000032_pt1 | contig 42091 bp, 62 predicted proteins | sample EasRivERMZT534_2_FD_104648 | JGI IMG/M metagenome (GOLD analysis project Ga0137421, IMG submission 104648) | Soil microbial communities from meander-bound floodplain in the East River, Colorado, USA - East River MetaG ERMZT534_2 | ecosystem: Environmental > Terrestrial > Soil > Floodplain ...
CTGACTGGTACGAGTCCATGTCCCTGTGGCGGCACACTGCCGGCACATGGGCAGGTGCAGTAACAGTCAACCTGGCAGGTCAGTCTGGCAGCTCGCTTAACATCAATGCGACCAACGGCGATACGTTCTTCGCTGGCGATGTGTTCAGCATTGACAACGTGAACCAGGTTAACCCGATGACTCGCAGACAGCTTTCGACTCAGGTTAAGCAGTTCGTTGTGACTCAGGATTACACGGCGGCAGGTTCGAATGACACTATTCAGATCAGCCCCGCAATCTACGGTCCAACGACTCAGTACCAGAACGTTGACGCACTGCCTGCAAACTTGGCGGCGCTGACGTTGTTCCCTGGCACTACTTCGCCCAATGGCAAGAGTGGCGCAAATGCGTTGCTGTTGCATCCTGAGGCGTTTGCGATTGTTGGTATCAGGCTGGAATCTCCGAAGGCGACAGAAGTTACGTCGCAGGCGAAAGATCCAGAGACTGGGATTGCCGTGCGGCTTGTGCGCATGTTCGATCCTCAGACCTCAACTATGGTCAATCGTTGGGATACCTGCTTTGGTTTCGGCAGGCTTTACAGCGACAACTGTGCAGTACGCGTGTTGGGAGCGTAACCGAACATGAAAACACTACAGAAGTTGCTCACAGTTGCAGGCTTCATTCTGGCATTCGCTCTTGCGGGCAATGCTCAAACTGCGTTGGTGCAAACAACGCTTTCCGCAGCCATCAACTCTTCGCAGACGAATATTGTACTAGCGTCTGTGACTGGCTTGGCTCGCAACACCTACGGCATCTACATTGATCGAGAATTCATGACTATCACTGCCGTAAACACTACCTCTAGGGTTGTTTCAGTCGTTCGTGGCGCTAACGGCACTCGTGGCACTTCACACGCCGCGAGCACCATGGTGCTATACGGCGTAACTGGCGCTAGCTCTGGAGGCTTTCAGAATTACGACCCTTACGGCTCGTGCGTTACTGCACAGCAGCAATACACGCCATGGGTGAACGTTCTGAATGGAAACCAATGGCTGTGCTCTACGGTTACACTGACTTGGGTTCCTGGTTGGGGTAACTATGACGCCGAGCAAGCGGTTACTACGCTGGTTGCTTCGGCAGCTGGTGCAATTCTGCCTAGCGGACCACTGTTCCACGTAAATGGTACGCAGGCAGTAACGGGCTTTACGGTACCTGTTGGTTGCAACGCTACAGTCAGAGGTGGGTGCAGCTTCACTATTATTCCAGATGCTGCTTTCACTTGGACTACTGCTGGCAATATTGCAGACTCAGGTACAGCTGTGGCTAACCAAATTATTAAATTCATTTGGGATGCTACAAACAGCAAGTTTGTACAGTTGCAAAGCGAGTAAAGCATCAAGGCAGGGAGAGTTTCGACTCTCCCTGCTAACTTCCAAGCCGGTCAGTCCCGGCAGAAAATGAGGTACACAGTGTTAGCAATTCCGCAGGTAGGTGCATTTACTCCAGCAGACGTAGCAGCGATCACAGCAAATTTTCAGCAGTTGCTTGGTATTGGCACTGGCAGGGTTATCTTTCTTGACACAGTGAACGGGAATAACAGCTTTAGCGGACTTTCGTCTGACAAGGCTGTACGTACACTCGCGCAAGCGTATGCAATGGCGAATAGCGGCAAGAACGATACGATTGCACTGATTGGCGACGGCTCTACGACAGCAACGCTTCGCCTTGAAGCTGCATTCACGTGGGCAAAGAACGCAACGCACTTAATTGGTGTTTGCGCACCTTCTCGCATCTCGCAGCGGGCGCGCATTGCACCCTCCAGCTCAACCGTGGCGTTTGCAAACTTCTTCACCATTAGCGGCAATGGCTGCGTGTTTGCTAACCTCCAGTGGTTCGACGGTTTCACAACTGGAACAACTTCACAAATTGCGCATGTCGTTTCAGGTTCGCGCAACGTGTTCTATAACTGCCACATTGCAGGCATTGCCGATGCTGAGGCGGCTGCAAGCGCTGGCAGTCGTTGCATCAAATTCTCAGGTGGAAGCGAGAACTATTACAAGGACTGCACGATTGGAATTGACACGGTTTCGAGAGGGGCGGCGAATGCAAATATCGAGTTTGCAAGCGGCTGCACTCGGAATATATTCGATGATTGCGTCTTTCCGATCATGGCATCTGCGGCTACTCCGCTAGGCATTATTGTTTCTGGCGCAGCTGGCTCAGACAGATTCCAACTCTTCCGTCGTTGCATGTTCATTAACGCCGTGAAGTCTACTGCAACCGCTATGACTGCCCTTGCTACGCTTGCCGCGAGCATTGGCGGCATGATTGTATTCAAGGATTGTTCAATCATTGGCATAACAGGTTGGGGAACGGACGCTACCAGCAAGGCGCAAATGTACCTTGACGGTTACGTTCCTAGCAATGCTTCTGGCATTGCTGTAAACCCGGCTTAAAAGGAGAGACGCAGTGAGTGAATACCCAAAGATGCTGTACAACGGAGACGAACATAAAGTTGTACAGAGTGAAGAAGAAGAGAAGGCGTTACTTGCTAAGTGGCATCCCGTTGAGCAAGAGCAAGTAATTTCTGAAGCACTAGAAAAAGCAGCCGAGGAGGTGATCCAAGAGGACACTGAAACGGTAGAAAAAACGCATGGTCGGCACGTTTCACATGGGCACAAAGGACGCAAATAGAGAGGCGAACGAATGGCGGATGTTGTAGTTCTTGACTTGATAAGAGCTTCATTCATGGAAATGGGAGTCTATCCTCCTGGCGAAGTGCCAGCAGCGGAAGAAGCTGCCTTTGGCTTGGACAAGCTTAACCGCTTGCTTGATTCTTGGTCAGCTCATAGAGCTTACATTTACACGTCCGCCTTTCTTCAATTCACGTTAACGCCAAACTTATCGCCTCACACAATTGGCCTTGCAGCAAATTCACCAACTTGGGCTGTTACAGGTGCGCGACCAAGCAAGATTACCTCAGCGCAGCTGATTACAAATAATCAGTCACCTGATATTTTTACTCCTATACGCATACAGGATGCCGACTGGTGGGCAGCACAAGCAACGCCAACACTTGCGACTGACTGGCCTACTGATTTGTATTACTCGCCTGGCGTTCCTAATGGTTCTTTGTACTTCTGGCCTGTACCTACAGCGGCTTACGAAGTTCAGTTACAAGTTGATCAGGAATTGCAGCAAGCCGTTTCACTCTCAACTGTGCTTATATTGCCACCAGGTTATCAAGACGCGATTACGTACGCTCTCGCTGTGAGTTGCTTACCCGCAGGCGAAAAGAGTACGAATGGAGCGCTGGTAGCACTTGCACAGCGCGCGCTGGCAATGATCACTGGTAATAATTTTCAGGCGTTGCGCATTGCCACGCGCGACAGTGGCATACCCAATGACAGCTCTAACCGTTCTAATTTCAATTATAGAACTGGGAGGAGCATTTAGATGCCACGCTTTGGTTTTGTTGGTCCTTCTTACGCATCGCAATCATCTATACAGAATGCCGAGGAGTGCTATAACTTTTACGTTGAGAATTCAGAAGTTGCAGGAAGTGAGTCACCCCGCGTGCATTATCCAACTCCTGGACTTGATGACTTTGCAACTGGTTCCGATCTTCCCTCAAGAGGTACGTGCACAACAGACGGAAGAACGTTTCACGTATCTGGCGCAAAGTTCTTTGAGATTCTTTCTGATGGTTCGATTACTAATGTTCAAGATGTTAGCAACGATGGCCTGCCGGCATGGCTCGTGTTCAGTTCAAATGGCGAAGTATTGGTAAACAGCGGAAAGCGCTGCTACGTGTTTCAGCTTGCAACCAATACATGGGTGCCACTTATACCGGCAACGTTTTTACAGCCTAACGTTGTGCAGGTTGCACATTGCGACGGGTATTTCTTCGCTCTATTTGAAAATAGCAACCAGATTCAAGCGTCCAATTTGCTTGATGCAACGACTTGGAATCCATTATCGTTTACTAACGTTACTGTGGTTCCAGGTAATACGGTTGCAATCTTCGTAGATCACAGAGAGCTGTGGATTCATGGCATGACGAAGAGCGCCGTATACGTTAATAGCGGAGTTGGCGGAGGCTCGCTTGGCTTTCCGTTCGTTCCTCTTGCCGGGGCAACAATTGAGACTGGCATTGCAGCTCGCGCTTCTGAGGTGCAACTTGACAATACTATTTTTTGGCTTGGCTCCGACGAAAGAGGCAACGGGATTGGATGGAAAGCAAACGGCTATACTCCTGCTCGCGTTACTAATCATGCTGTTGAGTTCGATATCCAAAATAAAGTAATGAGTGATGCAATAGCTTTTAGCTATCAAGATCAAGGCCATTCGTTTTGGCAAATTTCATTTCCAACGCAAAACAAGACTTGGGTATACGATGTTTCGGTTGGTTTGTGGCACAGAAGGGCGTTTTGGAATATAGCAAGCGGCGTATTTGACGAGCACTTGGCGCGTACGCATACTTTCAATTTTGGAAGGCATCTGGTAGGGAGCAGGTCTTCTAACAAGATTTATGATATGTCAATAGAGCATCTCGACGATGCTGGCTCACTAATTCGCAGGTTGCGGCGCGCGCCAGATGTTTCGGCAGAAGGAAAGTACATCTATCACAGTGAGTTGCAAGTGTATTTAGAATCAGGTCTTGGTCCGCAGCCGCCACTTACTGGACCAAACTTTTGCGATGCACCAGTAGGAGTGCAATCTTTTGTCCTCCAAGATCCAGACGGAGTTAATTGGACAATAACTGTAGACGATTCAGGGGTATTGCATTCGGCTGTCGGCGGAACGAATGTTGCTACAATCATACTCAAAGACAACGATCCCATTCCAACAACTGCATGGCTTGTTGGCATTGACATTTCTGGACAATTAACGACTACAGCGGTGCCGTTTTTTTCAAGCTATCCGCAAGCCGTGTTTATGGCAACCACTGGTGGCAATTTTCCAATGAATTTGACTGTGAATGTTGCTGGATTACTTCAAACGACTGTTCCAGTTCATTACAGAGACCCCCAGATCGTGCTTCGTTGGTCCGATGATGGCGCAAAGACTTGGAGTAATGAGTATACGCGCAACTGCGGCAGGGCAGGTCAATACAAGAAGCGCGTGCGTTGGGGTGTTGTCGGCGGCTTAGGCCGGGCGCGCAACAGGGTGTATGAGGTGTTCATGACTGATCCCATACCGTGGCGTCTTGTGGACGCGTTCTTAAAAGCTAAGGGGGCACAGTGAGAAGGTATTTTACAATTGTCTTGTGTTTGCTACTTTTAGTTGGCGCTTGCGATGCGCAGGTTGTACGTACGTTCATCTCTACTACGACTGTCGCCAACCTACCTCCCGCTGCTACGAATATAGATATTTTATTCTATGTCATAGATGGAAATGACGAAGAGGACTGCACTGTAGGCGGCGGCGCGTTCACCGTACTATGCAGGTCCACTGGTTCCGTATGGGATAACGTAGGCTCTGGCGGCGGTGGTGGTGGCGGCTTCAACGGTGGGACTGTTACAGGCAACACTTATTTTACAAGCGGCATTCCATCGTTCGATGTTCTCTGTGTTAATAGCGCCGTACCTGATACGCAAGCTTTCAGGGATGCTCTCAATGCTTCAACGGTAACTGATATAGGTGTGCGTCGAGGACCGATTCGCATATGGGGTGACGATGGCTGTCAGTTTAACGGAGCGGCAATTACTGAGTTAGCCAACGTAGCTTATGAGACGTTTTCTTGGACTACTGTAGAGCAGTACACAGACGTAAATTTTACCAGCAGTCTCACGATTTCAGGGAATCACAAGCCCATGCTGTGGATAGGTAAGCATGGAGCAGATGCCGATACTAGCTTTATGCGAGGCCCGGCAGCAAATATTTCAAAGAGTGTTGGCAATTTCCCGATATTCGATTTCTTTGGAACGAAGAATCAAACCCTTTCCGGCTTAACTCTTCGAGGCTCTGGTACTGAACCTACCGTTTTGTACCGCAGCAACAATGCAACTGATGTTCAAGATACTCAGATGATTATCAGTAATTCTGCCATTATTGCAGAAACTGACGGAACTCCAGCGATCAAGATTATTGGTACGCCGCCTCCGCCACAAAGCACTACTAATTTTGATTTCACTTTTTCAGCTAATACATATTCGTCGTTTAATTCAACTACGCCATCAATCGTCATAGTAGACAGTGGGAACATTGCCATAGTTGGACCGCAAACAGTATTTCTGAACGGTGGGGTTACCATAGAGAATATTCATGCCCCGCGCTCTGGAAACCTGTACATAAGCGACGCATACACTGAAGCATTTAGCGGTCCCCTGGTTGAATCTACAGGATCAGTCAACGGGATATTTTTAACTAACATTGAGTTTGCCGATTCTATCGGGGCAAGTTATCTCATAAAGAATAACGGTGGTGGCGCTGGACTTGGAGGGGTGTATATCAGTGGCAATATTGCAGGTGACGCTACTGGAGTTTACGATCCAACTAGCGCCCAAATAGCGACATTGCCGTTTAGTAGAATTGGCCAGCTGGAAATGTCATCTCTTGCGTTGCCTTCATTTCTTACTTACCCAGTTAGCTCCGTTGGGGCAAATTTAATTGGCCTACATCAAGATGTACGACGTTCGTTTGGGCCAAGAATTGTTCGCCATGTAAATCTAGCTAGCTATACTCCAACAACAAATTCTGGAAGTGGAACTATCACTTCTACTGGAATACCAGATCCTACTGGTGGCACTGCTGCGCACAGGGTCGTGGCTACTGCCGGAACATACGATGTTAAGTTTTATAGGGATACGGTAACTCCGGCTGTTGGTGATGCTTGGATTTACGGAGTGTGGGCTAGGGCGAATACGTCCACTGGGTATTTCAATACAACTGGTCCTGTTTCTTTGGGTACTTCTGGCAGCGTTACGGTTAAAAGTATGACTGCAAATGATATGGGACAGTTTGGTACATATCAGGATTGGAAGTATTTTCTAAATATCATTAGGGTGACTGCCACGGTGGGGGATATAGAAGTAATCGCTACCGGATCAACTACAACATCAACGGAAACGGATTTCTATGCACCTGTTTTAGTTAGGGTCACGGCTGCGCAGGGGCTGAGTGACGCTGAAATATTATCCTATGCAATGTCACTTGCCCCTTACTCTCCAACTTGCAGCGTAGGCGATCTATGCAACGTAAATGGTGCAGTTATTTCTTCAGTTTCAGATACTGCGTACGGACCTTCATGGAACGGCGTCACGACAATCGCGCCTAGCAAAAATGCCGTTTACGATCAATTTGTAGCTACCCTTGCTGGACCTGTAGCAACGGCTACGGCCTTAGCAGCAGACCCTGCCGACTGTAGCGCTGGACAAGCAACGCGTGGCATTAATGCTTCTGGCGTAGCGCAGAATTGCACGAACATCGTTATAGCGGTTGCGAATGGAACAATTGCCCTGGCTACTGCTTCTATTCCGGCAAACGATTGCGCCACCGTGCAAACAGCTGCGGCCACTGGTGCGCTTTCAAGCGATACGATGGACTATATACCAAATGCCAGTATCAAAGGCGTGACTGGTTATACGCCAGCAGGTACTTTAACAGTAACTGGATACATTACTGCCGATACTGTGAATTTTGATGTGTGCAATAAAGATCAGTCAAACCCAGTAACCCCTGGCGCAGTAACGCTTCGTTGGGCGGTGCATAGACCGTGATTAGGCTTCTCTTAATAGCTCTTCTGATTCCTTCACTCGCCCTTGGGCAAGTAGGCATTTCTATTCCCGGCCCATCGAATTACAACACCCCAACCGTGCCCACTGATCAGTACTGGACTGGCACTCTTGCGAATGAGCGCGCTACCGATTGGACTTTGGCAGGCGTCGAAGGCGGCATACCATCAAGTGGGTGGATGCAGTGCGGAGGAACAATTGCCGCATATACCGGCTCTGGCGGCACAATACAGTCAGCAATAGACGCTTGCGGCGACAATGAGTATGTATTGTTAGGCGCTGGAACGTTCACGCTTTCCAGTGGCTTCTCTCTCGATCACAACATGGCAGTGCGCGGGAGTGGAAGTAACTCCACCATTCTGGTTATCAATGGCGAGACGATCAACGACACTTGCGGATACTTCTATACAGCCGCGATTGGTTTCTGTACAAGCTCTAGTCCTGTACCTGAAACAACAGCGAATTGGACAGCTGGCTACGCTTTGGGAACGACGCGTATAACCCTGAGTGCTTCTAGTGGCGTTGTGGCTGGAACAATACTGAGGCTTAATCAGCTCAATGAAGCAAGCGATGGATATCCGGCAGCAGGCGATATTTACATTTGCACTACAGCATCTACCTCGTGCGTTGCGCAAGGTGGTGGTTATGGCTTTGGAGTAGCGGGTCGCGCAACCTCGCAGCTCGTTAAGGTTACTAATGTAGTTGGTGGGAACGTATTCGACATTACGCCACCTATCTCTATACCAGATTTCAGATCAGGACAGACGCCGCAAGCAGTATGGGCATCAAGCGCAGCCAATATCCTTACAAATGCCGGAATAGAGGATATGTCGCTTACTTTTACCGGACTTTCTGGGTCGGATGCGGCAGGCCTTGAAATAACAAACACTCTAAATTGTTGGGTGCGCGGCGTTAGAACTGTGTACTCCAGTTCGAATAGGCACTACACCTCAATCATTATCAACTCTCTGTTCTTTACGTTTCAAGACAGCTACCTATACGATCCATCTACCATCTTGATTGCGTCGTATCCAATTTCTCCAAATAACTCTGGCAGTTTGCTAATTCAGAACAATATATTCCAGACTGTGACCATACCAATTGTGGTTAATGGTCCCATGCAGAACAGCGTTATTGCCTACAACTTCGCAGTAGGCAGCTCAGGGCCGATGGTCGCCATGCATGGTGGTGGCGACATGAAGAACCTGCTTGAAGGAAACGTAGCCACAAGCTTCTGGACTGATGCGAACCATGGAACGCACGCTCTCAATACAACGTTTCGCAACGCGTTCATAGGCACGCGCTACGGCCCTGCGTGCCCTTCGGTTTGCACGCCTTTACAGATCCAGTCGTTTGGCAGGCTGTTCAACCACGTTGGAAACGTGATGGGCGATGCTTCAGTTTACAGCGTGTATCAGAGCCTTCTAACTTGGGCCGGGAATGTAATTTACATTCTTGGTTGGCAGGGCAATGCTAGCGGCCAGATACCACCAACCGATGCGTATGTTGCTTCTGGTTTGCTGCGTTGGGGTAACTGGGATCAGGTTACTTCTACTGACGACAATACAGACGGCGATCAGACTGGAACGCGTTGGTGTGGAGATTCAGGTAACACGAACTGGGCAAAGTGCACTGCTGGAACTGAAGTTCCTAGCACATTGACAAGCTATGCAAACGAGATACCGGCAAACGAAAGCTTTGCAGATTCATTCTATCTTTCTGCAAAGCCAGCATGGGTAGATGCAATGAAGCCCTGGCCGTTGATTGGCCCTGATGTTTCTGGCGGCCTGGTGGCCGATCTTGGTGGGCATCTCGTTACTACGCCAGCGATGGACTGTTATTTAGACGTAATGAGTGGACCTTCTGACGGCAGCGGCTCTGTATTAGCTTACGATTGGACGATGTGCTACTAAAACTAAATGCCAGATAAATTCCAAGCTCCTTCGGTGCGCACGCCAGTACTAGACGAGAGAGGTTTACTTTCTGCGTATTGGCAGCGCTGGATACTGGACTTAACGGCTAGGGTTGACATTGCGCCAGTTCCGGCACCAGTTACGGCGAGTGATCCTGGTTTCCCAGGGCAGTACTCGTATGATGCAGGATTCTTTTATGTGTGCGTTGCCAAGGATACTTGGATGAGAGCTGCGTTGGTGGCGTTTTGATCAGAGACGCAAAGCGAAACGAGATTGATTGCATCGTTGAAATGGGTAAGAAGTTCTTGTCCTTTTCAACTTATAGCAAGTTCTTGGGTGAGTCACAAGAAACAATGCGCATACTAGCACAGCAACTCCTGTGGAATGAAAGCTTGCTGGTTTCAGAGCGCGAAGGGAAAGTGATCGGAATACTTGGCTACATTGTTCATAAGCATTTCATCTCTGGTGAACTTACCGCAGGTGAAGTTTTTTGGTGGGTAGAGCCAGAGTTTCGCGGAGAAGGAGTAAAGCTTATGCGCGAGATGGAGCGGCGCGCAAAGCTGGCAGGCGCTAAGCATATTCAGATGATTGCACCTAACGACAAGGTTGCTAACTTCTACGTTCGCGATGGGTTTGAGTTTGTGGAAGCAACGTATCAGAGGGCGCTATGAGAGAAGTTCTAGAAGTTGACTGCTTCGCACCAGACGCTGAGCTAGTGCGCCACACTGTGGTTAATGGCGGCTTTGAAACGAAGCAAGGGCCAGATGGCGCAATGTACACAGGTATTTCTGAGCATCCCGTAACGCACTGGCCGTTAATTATTGAGAAGTGGCTAGGCAAGAAGATCGTGCCGCGCCTTTCGTGTTTTCGGCTAAACTTAGCCGGAGAGTTACCGCACAGTTGGGTGCATTCTGACTTGATCTGTGCGCAGTACGCCAGCGTTTTGTACTTGAACACGCCGCAGCAGTGTTATGAGCATCCAAGTGGTACGGCGTTCTGGAAGCATAACCAGTTGAAAGTGGACAGGCTTGCTACAAAAGAAGAGTTAGAGTCTGCTGGCATTAACTGGCAAGAGTATTACTCTCGCATTGAGAAAGATTGGAAAATACTTGAGCTATGGGAGCGCGTATCGTTCGTGCCGATGGAGTGGAATAAGTTTGTAACTTACCCAACAGCTCTATTCCATAGCCGCTTTCCGTTTGATGCGTTTGGCAGCAGCCCTAAAGATGGAAGGTTGATCTGGATTTGCTTTTATGACTTGGAGGTTGAATGAGCATAGCAACGACTACAGCTATTGCAATTGGTTTGGGTGCAGCTGGCGCTGCTACCTCAGCGCTTGGCGCAAACGCTGCTGGAAATGCAGCAGAAGCGCAAGTAGATGCAGCGCGAGAGGGGCAAACAGCACAGGAGCGCGCTAGCGCAGCAGCGCTCGAAGAAAACAGACGGCAGTATGATACGACTAGAGCTGATCAAGCGCCGTTCTTGCAAACAGGCCAAGATGCTACGCGTTACTTGAGAGATAACGCAGGCGATCTAACAACGCCATACGGCGAGTCGTTTAGGGCACCAACTGCTGAAGAGGCTGCTGCCAACCCAGGCTATAAGTTTGCAGTTGATCAGGGAACGCAAGCGCTAGCAAGTAAGGCAGCAGCGCAAGGCACGTTGCTCAGTGGCAATACTGGAATTGCGCTTCAGCAATTCGGCCAGAACATTGGCGCTCAGAATTATAACGATGTATTTCAGCGCATGCTTGCAGAGCACACGAACGCGTACAATGAGTACAATCTGAATCAAGCTAACAGGTTTAACCGCTACTCTTCACTTGCTGGCGGTGGTCAAGTGGCAGCGCAGCAGTTGGGCAGTGCAGGCGATGCTTCGGCAGGGCGCGCAGCTCAGATAAACTTGAACACTGGCGCTAACCAGGCGCAGCTTGCGCAGAACATCGGCCAAGCTCGCGGCAGTGGCTACATCAACCAGGCGAATCAGTGGGGTAACTTAATGGATATTCCTGGCAATGTTCTTTCGTTGCAAGAGTTATTGAGACAGCAGCCAGCTGCTAGCACGCAAGGAGTGTGGGTATAATGGGCATCTCACCGTTACCGCCACTTCCACAGTTGCGCGATCCTAAGAACCCACTTGAAGGCGTAAAGGAAGCCATCGGCTTTCGCGCAATGCTTGAGCAGCAGCGCGGCGCTCAGCAGCTGCAAGGGCAGACTATAGAAGCAAACGCTATGAAGCTTCAGCAAGCTAAGCAGGCTGAGGCTGAGCAAGCAAAACTCAAAGCTTTGTACAGAGAAGCAGGCGGTAACTTCGACGCGATGTTAAAGCTTGCACCACAAGCTGGCATCTCGCCGCAAACTGTGCAAGGGCTTCAAGAGAACAGAACGAAGAACCTCAAGGAGTTGGCGGCACTCGACAAAGACAAGATTGCACAGTTGAAAGAGAAGAACGCTCTTGTAGGCTCATCGGCCCAAGCTGTGCTTTCACTTCCGCCAGAGCAGCGTGCCGCGGCAATGCAGCAAGAGCGCCAGAAGCTTGTTGCAAGCGGCCTGTTTAATGAGCAAGAGATACCACAGAATGCAACGGACGATGAGTTACAGATGTTGGCACTATCTTCAGTTGAAACTGGTAAGCAAATTGATCAGATACAGAAGAACAAAGAGTTTAAGCAGAAAGAAACCGAGCTTTCTAGGAATAAGTGGAACATTGACAAAGAAGGCTTGGCGCTTATGGCTGAGTCTGGCACAGATGAAGAAAAGAAGGCTGCGAAGCAAGCGCTTGAAACGCTAAAGAAGTTTGGCGGAAGTTCGCTAGTTGATCTAGTGCAGCGTTCTGTTGACATGAATGAGTCACCTGAAGTTCGACAGAACGCCAAGAACGCACTAGCGGCGTACTCACTCGCTCGTACAGTGAACAGAATTAACGACGAAGGTTTGACACCGCAAGAGTCGTCAAGAGTACAGGCGTTGGCTTCGCAGTTTGACACAAATCCTGTAGTAAAGAACTTTAACGAGCAAGCGAACAGAGCGGCAGGAGTTAGGGCAATTGTAGAGAAGGGCTTTGGCGGACCAGGCGATTTAGCGACGGTGTATGAGTTTATGAAGGCGCTCGATCCAACTAGCGTTGTACGAGAGTCGGAGTATGAGTCCGCCGCTAAATCAGGGAACATTTTCACTGGAGCAATGGCTCGCTTTAACGGAATGTTCAAGCCTGAAGGTGGTAAGCTCTCAGAGCAGGTCAAGAAAGACTTCCTGGGAATTCTGAACGAGAAGCTTGGCGTTTCGCAGCGTCAAGTTAAAGGCATTTACGACGACTTCGGCCGCCGCATAAACAAGATAACTGGCGGTGGCGGTGGCAATGAGTATCTAACTGACTATACTTCTATGCTTGACAATGCAGCTGGCGCTCAGGGTGCGGCATCGGCAGTTTCTGGACTTTCAATTGAAGCTGGAGGAAAGAAATATACTTTCAAAGATAAAGCTTCTCTCGATGCGTTCAAAAAAGAGGCAGGCTTACAGTGAGTAATGGCGCACAAATAGATTTTGATGCGCTCGCAAGAAAGCATGGCGGCGCAATAGACTTTGACTCGCTAGCTGTTAAGCATGGCGGCACATCTGGAAGTATTGAAGATGATACGCTGGCCCTTGTTTCGCCTGGAGGAAAGAGAGCACCAGGCGTCGAGATGAAAGAAGAGCTAGCGCCTAAGCTCGTACGTTCTGGAACAGAGACACTTCCCGCGGTTGGCGGCGTTGCTGGTGGCATTGCAGCCAGCCCCACTGTGGCTGGCGCAGCGCTAGGCGCTGGATTGGGTACAGGGTTAGGTGTGGAAGCGAAGCAGCTGCTTAATAAAGCATTGTTTGGCGATGGAGAGCAAGAACCCCTTTCTGGAAAAGGTCTGCGAGAGCTTGCCGTAGGCATGGCAACTTCTGCTGCTACTGCTGGTGCACTACAAGGCACTACAAACTACTTATTGAACAAGGGAGCACAGCAAGCGGCGAACCAGGATTGGAAAGCGCTCAACGAAGCTGTAGGGGCAACGCAGAAGAGTGTGCGGATTGGCAGAAATGCAAAAGACATTACACAGGTTAGTTCAATGCCTGGCAGAGGGTTAGCAAACGTTGGCTTTAGCGTCGAGTCACTGAATAAACTCAACCCCGTAGAGCGCATGGCGGCTATTTCTCCGCATTGGCGATCGGCTGGCAAAGCAATTGATCTAGCTGTAGATGAAGCGACTACTGCCGGTAAAGTTCTCGATTCAGGAAAGTCAGTGTACGGCGTTATTAAGTCAATTGAAAACCCAAAGCTTCAAGAGAAAGCTCTTGAGGAGTTTAGCTACTTGCAGCGCGAGTTGGGCATTGCGAATTTGCGCAATTCAACGCCAACAGAAACACTAGCACTGCGCCGTGCTCTTAAGGCTGGTTCGCGCTTCGGTCCTAACGGCGATCTTAATTCTTTAGGTGGAATACGGGCGAGGCTGTACGGCGCTGTTTCTGACGATCTGCACAGTGCTACACCGAAGCTAAAAGAACTTGATCAGCACTATTCCGATATGGAGTCTGCAATGGCGGCAGCTCAGCGAACGGCGGGAAGGGAAATGCTTAAACCACAAAAGCCAATAGAAACTGAACCATCAAGATTTAAGAAGTTTGCCAAGAAAGTTTTGCCGTACTTGCTGCCTGGTGCTGCGGCTGGTGCTTACGCGAAGTGGGGTAAAAATATTATTGAATAGCCATCGAATAGAGTAATAAAGAGCAACGCCAAGTGTCCATTGAACAGCGATAGCAAGCAGCAAGTCGTTCAGGGAGCTAAAATGCAGAATGTTCCACAGAAGAGTGAACACAAAGAAAAACGCCTTAGCAGCAGTTGGGTGCATTGCGTAATAGTAGCACTTTTAGCAGCCCTAGGCACGTGTGCATATGCGCAAACGCCCGTCCAACTCGCACCTGTGGCTAAGCAGCAATTCTTTGACGCGAATGGCACGCCTCTAGCTGGCGGCAAAATATACACGTACGCAACTGGCACGACTACGCCGCAAGCAACTTACACAAGCTCAGCTGGCGTTGCGCAGAACACAAACCCAGTCATTCTAAATGCTGGTGGCTATACGCCTAGCGCATTGTTTCTTAGCGCTTCGTGCTACAGGTTTGTTGTTCAGAATTCAGCAGGCGTAACACAGTGGACAGTTGATGGGATATGCGTAGGAGTGTTTGCTGCTGGCGATAATACGTTCACTGGCGACAATACATTCACTGGAACTAATACTTTTGATGGACCCATAATCACAACAGCTGGCGGCACGCTTGGCGGGACGTTCGCTGGCAATCCAACTTTCAGCGGCGATCCGACATTTTCAGGAAACCCAACTTTTAGCGGAACTCTGGTAGCGCCACAGTTTGAGTCTAACGTAGCCACAGGCACGCCACCGTTTATTGTGGCAAGCACTACCGTAGTCCCAAACCTAAACGTTGGCCTTATCAATGGCGTTGCTTATCCTATAAGCCCTTCGTTGCACTCTGTTCCGGTAGTTACTGCCGCGAACACGGTTTCTTATAAGGTCGTTCCCGACTGCCCGGTACTTGCATTCGACGATGGCACGGATGCTTTCTCGTGCAGCACTACGCTTGACAGTTTGACGTTAACGAATGCAACAATCACTGGTTCAACTCTAGACTCTAGCGTCATTGGCGGATCATCCGCCGACGCCGCTACTTTCACCACTGCTACAGTTAATACCTCTCTTGTCGTTGGTGGTGGTACTGCAACAACTGCGATACTCACAGGTTCGGCGAGCGTAAACCCTGGCACTATTTCAGATGAGACTTGCGATGACGATCTAGATATAACAGTTACTGGCGCTGATACAAATGACCGTGTCTTTGCCAGCATTGCAGCTGCAAACGCAACTTCACCAGCTGAGATGCTTCAGATTACATGGTCTGCTTACATCTCGGCCGCCGACACAGTTACGGTAAGGCTGTGCAACAACGGTGGAAGCAGTGCTACGCCTGGGGCTGTAACCGCTTACGCTGTGGTATTCAAATACTAACATGAGAGGAAAACCAGCCCTTGGACTTTCACTGGAATGGAGAGATAACCCTAGGAAACGTCATTACTATGGCAATGATTGTCGGTGGAGCGTTGTGGGGTTGGCGCGACCATGATTGGCGTATTCGTAACCTTGAGTCGTGGAAACAATCACATCTGCATACTAAGGTACAAGAAATTCAGAACATGACCATGTTACGTGAAAATGTAACGCGTCTAATAGCGCTACAGGAAGCTGCGGAGCGTAGACTTGTTATGCTTGAAGATCAGCAGCAGGAATGGCGACAGAGGTTACAGTGACTAAAGACGAACTTATAGCAATGGCAAAGGCTTGCGCCACACAACACCTGCTCGATCCCGTTCTTGTGTGTTCTGTCGTTGAGCAAGAATCGGCGTGGGACACGTGGGCAGTTCGCTACGAGCCTGCATTTCAGACTCGATACATAGATCCATTGAATCTTTCTGCTACAGAGACAATGTGCCGCTCTACCAGTTGGGGCTTGATGCAGGTTATGGGACAGACAGCATACGAAGCAGGGTTTAGAGCTAAAGCGCCTACGTTACTTTCGCCGGCACTTGGCTTGTACTGGGGTTGCACAGTGCTAGCTAAGAAACTTCGCAAGGCTCAGAACGATGTTGAGAAAGCTCTTCTTCTTTGGAATGGCGGCGCGAACAAACTTTATCCAGCTGAGGTACTGGCTAGAATGGACACGTACAAATGAAAGAGCCGCTGTGGGAGCATTGGCAGCACTATCTGGATTCACTTTCTACCAAAGGTGGCAACATCATCTGTACGTTTCTCGTTGTTGTATCACTAATTGTAGCCATGTATTTAACTGGCGACAGGGACTTGTACAGGGATCTAATTATAGGTTTCACGAGTGCCCTGCTAGTGATGCTCAAGGGTGACTCTTCAAGGCAACAGATGATTGACCGAAAAGAGTCAGTCATGCCGCCGCCGACAGTTTCCACAGGTAAAGTTGAGAATATGAACGTTACAGAGGCACCAAAAGGAGACGCATAATGCTCAGCGTTGCACTTACACTAATCGTCATCGGCGTGCTACTGTGGCTTGTCACAACGTACGTACCAATGAACGGGACAATTAGCCGTATACTCATTGGCTTTGTTGTAGTGTGCGTAGTGATCTGGTTGCTTCAAGTTTTTGGATTGTTCCATCTGGCAAACGTGCCAGTACCTCAAGTTAGATAAGGGAGATCGAATGGCTAACAAATTTGTTTCGTTTTTGAAAACGGCAGGTAAGTATCTAGCTCAAGGCACCACAGTAGCTGCCACAGTTATACCGATGCTTAGACCGTTTCTTGGCTTTCTTCCAGATAAGTGGGAAGCAACAGCAGACAAGGTTTCGTCTATCGTACAGAACGACGCCATCTTGCTTTTTACTGCGGTAATGGATGCAGAGCAAGCGGGGAACATCCTTGGCTCTACGATCTCAGGATCACAGAAAGCCAAGCTAGCTTCAATTAAGATTGGTCAAGTACTGAGTAGCGCTCTAGCTATTTCAGGAAAGAAACCAGCAGACCCAATTGCGGCACAGCGCGCACTTGAAACTGTTGCAGGCGGCTTGGCTGACTACCTCAATGCCTATGATGACGATGGCATTCCTGGTAACTAAATGTCCTTCCTAGAGGGCATGGGCACCCAAGGCGGAAAAAGCTTACTACTCGCTTCGCTTTGGGTGTTTCTCATGATGATGATTTTTGCTAGCCGCGTCGGAGGAATAGCGATCACGCCTGAAGGAGTAGCATCGTTAGCGAAAACGTCTGACATGTTGCTTGGTGCCCTGATAGCCGTAGTTATTGGGGTGAGCAAGTAATACCGTGCTATACTTCTCGTAACTTATAAGCGCCTCTTACAGCATAACGGCCCTGAGATGCCCACGCGCACACTCTCAGGGCCGTTCTTAATTACTTACGCTTACGCTTGAACGTATAATCTTCCATTGGAAGAAGTGCATATTCCCTCAAGTTGACTTGCAAACATCCCTCCTTTGTAATCGTAAATATTGTTTCGTTTTCCCTGCTTGCAATATAACAACCAATCATGGATAGCACGGGTGAATGTCTTTTCATTTTTGTATGTACTTTGACAGTGCTACGTTTCTTTTTCATCCTTCTTCCCCTGGCTCTCTTCCAATCTCAGAAGCTCCCATATCATCTTGCTCGACTGCTAGGCGGTTACCTTGCTGAAGCTCTCGCACCATACCGTATGCTTCTTTGGCGATTGCGTACGTTTCGGGAGAAACCCATGCAGCTGGCTTTATGACTGGCTGATACCACTTGCCAACATCGTTCTTTCTAGCAATGGCTGTGAACTCATACACTCCCGCGAATATATCAGTTCCACGCAAGCGCATCAGTGCCAGCCAGTCTTTCGATACTTTCAAGCCAGTTGACTTCAACGAAACGCCAAGCAATGAGTCAAGCTTTGGTAGGCCCTTTTCTGGTAGCGCAAGAGCAGCATAATTGTGAAACAGCGTGCAGGGTGGTGACTTCTTCTCGCCTTGCTCAGTGTTCTCTCTGAATTGAGCATACTGACACACAGCACACTCACCGCCTGGCACACCCACACCATGCTTACCGTCCATTGCTTGACACAGAATTCCACTGCCAGCACCCATCGGCGGGAACATCATGCGCGTCTTGTAGAACAGCAATGGTACGATCTCGACGCTCTCTCCATACACCTGGTTTGTTACAGTGTTGAAGTACAGACCCTCTTCCAATCCGTTGATGTACTTTGGGTCTGACTTGTCGCGCTGCGGAGACAAAGCCTGGCACAAGCCAAGGCGTGGCAGCGTAACGTCGCCATGCTCTACGTTCTCCAAACCCTGCCCCGGCCCGGCATGCTTCAGGTAGTCCGGTACCTGCTGTATTGCAGTGGTATCTTCTTTCTTGGCTAGCTTATGCATTGTCGTTCTCTCCTTTTGAGCTGGCATTACGAATTCGCGCAGAAGTCTTGATGTACACCTTTGTTCCCGGCAGTGGCGCTTTGCCGTTTACTAGACGCTCTTTGTTGAGCGCGCCAAGCGTTTTGAAATGAACCATTAGCATGTTGGTTAGGCGGTTCTTCTTGATCCACGCCATAAGCTTCTCTTTATCTTCAACGCTGCTGTATGGCTCAGAGTTGATATACACAGTTGCGCCACTATCTAGGGTTACTTTCTGAATCTCGGCATCTTCGAGGTTTTCAATAAGCAGTTGCGAGAGGGCTTCTAGCGTGATGTTAAGTATTTTGATTCGATCTTCTAGAGCTTCTTTCGAAGCCTTTATCAATGCGAACGCACGCGCTAGCTCTGAGGTGGTTAGCCCTAAATACTGTGCTTTCTCTTCATCAACTTTATTCTGCCACTCCTTCTCGCCTTCAAACTTTGGTAGCCCCGTCCACTTGTTTTTCATCTGCATTGCTCCTCTTTTGAATTTCGGCAGCGTCGCAACATTTCTTGCACGTCAAGAAATGGGTGACTCTGGCCGAGAGAAATTTGCCTTGCGAATCTGAAGCCCAATCAAGTTGTACGGCGTGGCCTTCGCGCTCGCGCATGAACGCTTCAGCGGCTTGCAGGGACTTGAATTCGTAGGTCATTTTTTGCCTAGTCTATAAACGAATTGCTTAGCGTCATTGTATGCACCACGCTCAATCCATCCCACAGCTACACCTGCAAGGAACGCAGCTTCTTCTTTCGCGCCACTAAAGTACTTGCGAAACTCCGTAGTTATCTCAAACCATAGCGTGATCGGCAGGCCGAACTTATCTTTTACTTTCTTGGCGTTTTCTATGCAGCGCATGTCTTTATCTACGAGCGACTCGTTACCAGGACGCGTAAGCGGCAAGCGTGCTATGAACTCTTGTGTGTATTTAGTGAGAGTCATTGCGCCACTCGCTTGGCCTAAGCCAACTTGAATAGATGAACCTGTTACAGTCGCAACAGTAGAAGCGTGAACGGTGCTTGCAGCGGCGGCAGTGGAAACCGAGGTAGCACATGAGAGTCGTGATCATTATTTCTTCTCACTTTCGCGCTTCGCCCATGCCCCTATGCGGCATGGCGTTGAGCAGTATTTCTGCCATTCGACGCGTTGCTTGAACAGCTTGCCGCAGTATTCGCACTTCACTTTACTCATTCCGTATAGCTCCGTTAATAGAAGCGTAACGCAAGCGTTATAGAATTGCAAGAACTATTTTAATTCCCTAAAGTCGCCCCTACAACCACAGCAACATCCTCTGATCAAACCTCTGTTAAGCATTGAGCGCAGCTTGGCTGTAACCACCTTGCCTGGAAACTGCGCGAGCTTAGCTTGTATGTTCCACAGAGAAGAGCCAAGGTTCTCATATAGAAGAGTTTCCTTCATCGCCTCCAGTACCTCGCTATCAGATATGTCAGAAGCTTTCATCTAATTCCTTACGCCACCTGCCCGTTGTCCAGTTCGCCAGCTCCTGCTTCTCGCGCAGCGCCTTGAACACAGCGTGGTCAACTGTGCGCTGACCTTTTGGGCCAGTTGCGAGAACATCAATATAAGACACCGGGTGAACCTGCCCCGGCCTATGGCATCTATCTTCGCTTTGTAAGCGCATGCCGTAGGACCAGTCGTTGCTTAGATAGATGACTTCTGTGGCATTAACGAGATTAAGACCAAGACCACCAGCTTGTACTTGGGCAATAAGTACGTCTTTCTCTACGGTTGTTATTTTTCCATCATCTATATTTAATGACAATCCAGGCCTTGTGAATGATTCAATTGCCAACTGTCTATCTGAATCTTTTTGTCCACCATAAATTTGATAGATCAACATATCTCTTTTCTTTTCTAGGAGCGCAACCAGTCTCTCCCTCTCCCTCCTCCACCTACACCACACAATCACATAGCGCGCTGTGCACTCTTCCGTAAGATACTGTACGCACCAGTCGAGCTTTTCGGAGCTGAGATCATCGGTTTCAGTTGTAATGAATTTATCGTTTATAGGATCGTATTCTTTGTCTATTTCTATTGGGAATCCACTCTGCGCATTGTACGCTGTGTGTTTTGGTGTAGTGCTTCCCAAGTGTCCGCTCGTCAACTGCGCCAACCGCATAATCCTTACCGCAGCATTCGGCTCAACCCTAACATCATCAACTGACAACGTAAGCATCGCCTCCTTCTTTAGCTCTGTATACCGCTTCCAACTCTCTTCGGTTAGGGCAACTTCCCTAACCGTAAATAGCTTTGGAGGCAAGTCCAAGCAGTCGCTCTTAAGCCTTCGCAGCACGTATGGCGCGCAACGCTTCGTTAGATCGTCAAGGTTCTTATAACCTGTGATCTGATCGAATGCAGGGGCGCTGCCGAATCGTTTGCGGTGAATCTCGCAATACTTCGAGCGAAACACATAGAAGTTATCGCCTAGTATTTTAGGCGACAACACTCCCATCTGCGAGAATAGATCAAGTGGCGAATGAGTGATTGGCGTACCATTCAAGATAACGCAACGACTGCACGCGCCCCGCAGTCTCATAATTGCCTTAGTTTGCTTGGCAGTGCGTGACTTTATGTATGATGCTTCGTCGAGGACGAGCATGGTTGAATTGTTGCGAATGGTATCCAGTAGCACTTGCAAGTGCTTCGCGCTTCTCAGTATCTCGTAATTCGTCACGACCCAGTGCAAGCCTCTGCCTTCGTGCCAGTCGTCGCTGCGCCACTTGGTCTTAAACTTGCCAAGCGCAAACTCCATAACTCGCGACTGTATCCATGAATGCTTCTTAATCTCGCCAATCTCTTCGTTACACCACACTGTGCGTACGCTTGCCGGGCACACCACTACAGCTGTGTTTATCTTTTCGGCGTAGGCGAGAGTGCATGCGGCATCTATTACCTGCTTAGACTTTCCAGCGCCAGGCTCGTCGAATAGTGCGAAGCTGCTATGCTCTAGAAGCTTCTTTACTCCATCTATCTGATGCGAGAAGGGACGAAATAGCCAACGCTTAGTATCTAGCTGCATTTCGCCACCAAATTATCAACAAGATCATTAAACGTATCGAATATTTTCACCGTCGCTCCATGTGCCCACGTTACATAGAACTTTCCCTGCCTAGCTTCAACCAGAAAGCCAAACTTAATCTTCTTCAACATGTGCCATTGCAAAGGCGTTGCGCGGTTACTGCCTACTTTTAGTTCGAACCAAATAGAAAGGCCGTTATTGATTACACAAAGATCAGGTATTCCAGCTGTGTATCTATCTGCAAACTTCCACACCACAGCCTGCGGCATTTTCGCTTGCAGTGCGCGGCGAAGTTTTTGCGTGAATTGCGATTCTGTCACGTTTCTTTCCTTTCCATTGTCCACTTGCCAGGCGTGCCCGGCTTTGTAGCTTGTGGCAACTGCCAGTTACTGTAAATCTCGGCTATCGAGCCGTTCAACTGTGCTATCACCTGCCAATCACCTTCGCGCTCAAAGCTGTAGATGCGCCCCGACTCGCTGCGGACTTCGAATTCCCACCAACTGTCTAAGGCCACAGGTTGCAGCGCTACTCCTGTTTGCGGACTAAAGCCAACCTTGAACGTAGCAAGTACGGAGTTTTCATCAGTAAGTGTTTGATGCCCGTCGCTGCATTGCCACTGAGTTACGCCTTGGTTAGATTCTTGTGATCCTATTTGCAGTTTGGGCTGGAAGTTATACGAGAGTGTGAAGTCGCACTGGATGCGGTTTTCGCGCAGATAGACGCCAGTCACACTTGTAAACGTGCCACCTGTGTAATGGTAAACAGTGTCAGCGTTGTCTTTCTCTGCTAGAAGTGTGTTGAGAGTAGGTGGCGAGCAGCCAAACAAAACTAATGAGAGTACAGTTATAAGTTTCACGGCTGCTATCGCCTCCTCTCTAGCCACGTAGCTAAATACATCCCCAAAAAGAAGCCCGAAGCAAATACCGCTGATACCAGCACTAACAACTCGAAATCGGTATACATGTTGTAGCTTTCAACTAGCTTCCAAGTCATTTCGCTTCCCCATCCTCCGGCGGTTGCGGTCACGCCTCCAACTCTTTTTCATACCGGCGTAAGGCCTGTTCCCGCCAACTGCGCCGCCAATGACTCTCGTAAAAAGCAAGACAAGCAACGCGATAGCGCCGACGTTCAGTAACAATAAAACGATTAGTAATCCACGATACAGGCTCACGCCCCCACCTTCCCCTGCGGCCCACTCCGAATGGCGCAAGAGGGAGAACTAAGTCGAGCCGGTTTGCCCAAACCGATTCTCCCTCTCCTAAGTGGGCTAGTCAGCGCCACAGGCCCTCCACTTGCCATTACTGGCAAGATCGTTGTACCAAAACTGATTCACCGAACACATACCCATCCCACACTGTAAATTATTACAAACAGAAAACATCCCACGAACACATTCGCCAAATACTGGTCTGGCACGGTGGTCACGATTAGGGCAAAAATGCCGCATGCAAAGCCACATATTGCCAAGCCAACGGCTAATCTAATCGCAAATAACTTCACGCCCCCACCTTCCCCTGCGGCACCGCCCGCTTCAACTCAAGCTCCCGATCCAGTAATTTACGAATGCCGACTAATTCTGCGTAGATTAAAACTAACATCGCAAATATCATAAACAGTCCGTAGCCAAGCAACATCACTTCTGCACCCCCACCTGCGACACCGGGTAGTTGGCGAGCACCACATCAACAGAAGCAATTATATTTTTTAAGTAGTTAGCGGTATATTTGCCTATCAATACGTCGTAAGAATCCTCGCGTAAAACGCGTAGCGCAGCAAGAAACTCATCCCTCTCTCGCAGCAGGGCGTCGCAGGTGTCCATTAGGTCATGCAAACTGCCACGCGTTGATCTCCACTGCTCCGGCGTCAGTCTCATCTTTGCTCCTTGGAAGCGGCGAGGGCTGCGTCATACTTAGCTTTCCACTTCGCGTTCATGTCCTCTTTGTATAATATGAATGGCAACGCCCACCGCAGATGCCCCTGCAACCTCGCAACCTGCTGGCGAAGGGCATCGGCTTCGCGTTCGTAATCCTGCGCCTTAACTTCGCAGCACGCAAAATGGTTGACTTGTTCGCGGAGCCTCTCAATCTCCTGGTCGCGGGCGGTAAGCGTAATTTGATGGCTGGAGCGCCCCTCTGGAAATAGATGGTCACCTGTGTGATCGAAGCGCAACTGGCAATAACCTGAAAACCGCTTCAACTCATTGCACATTTTGATTACGCCTTCAGCCATCCCGTCCCTCCCTTGCGGCTTGCGCCCACATACGGAATATGCTCATTTGAGAAAGAGGCTGCTTACAGTCCCGGTATCGCTCGTGATGTTCAGCACACCGTTCATACGCTTTGACGCGAGCCTCCCTCACCAGCCGTTCGTGCTCGGCGCGAAAGTTGGGGCGAGGCGACAAGTTATGCAACTCTTGGGCTATGATCGTGGCCGTGTTGCTGATTGCGTGAGAGATGGCTCTGTCCAACTTGATTTCGTCAACGTCCATTAAATCTTCAGTCTGAGTTGCGTTCTTCTTACAGACTGCTACACACCGTGCCAGAGTCGCGTTGAACACTTCCCCCTCCACCTCGGCGCGGTAGGCGGTGAGCGCCTTGGCAAGCGTTTCAATTTGAACGCAGCGCACGCAGGTCTGCCCCTTGAACGGGATATGTTGGTGCTTCAATATCTCCCTCGCCAACTCCTGCTCGCGGTTAGTCATCGCATGGACCACCTTCCGATTAGATAACAACACGATGCAACAAGGCCGACTGCCCCAGAAAACCAACGCTCAATCAATATGGCCGCCGTGACCGCAGCTATCACAAAAAACCACCCTTGGATGAAACGTGTATCGCTGTTCATCATTTGCGCTCTCCAAACACCTTCGCGGCCTGCTCGGCGTGCGCGGGGCAGAACGTGCGATCTTCTAGACCAATAATTCCCATTATCGGAATCAACATCACAAATACATTCCATCTTGGCGTTGTAAAATGCGTACTCCATTTTCCATTCCATAATGCAGTAGTAGCAGTACACTCCGGCCAGTCGCAGCGGTAGAGACGGCTCATGGCTTCACCCACATACCGGCTGCCCAAAATCCACACAGCACAGTTAGTACGATTGGTCCTATCATCACGATTACAGTTACCCCTGGCTCTAACCACCACGGCAACCTGTTCAAGATCGTCTTATTCCCCATACGGATGTGGATATAGATAGGGAACATACCCATGAACAAAATGAAAGTTAGCAGCCATTTCAGCGTCGTAATCACCCTCCACCCTCCTCTCCCTCGGCTGGCTTGCGCTCCACCACGAATACCTTCCAAAACGCCCAAAAGAACGCGACCACTACACCCAAAGCGACACAGTACGCAATGACGAGGTACCCAAGCACCATTGCAATATGGTCTAAGCGGCTCATGGCTTGCGCTCCATGGCGGCACCGTAGAAGCAGCGTTTAACGGGTGTGCCTACGGGAACGCCGCCGCACTGACTACATTGCTTGTCGTGCGCACTGAGCCTCGCCACCCGCCCCACTTCGGCGTCGTGGGCCGCGAGCGCCTTCGCTGCGGGGAGGTCGATGCCTTCTTCTACCGTCCTCGCCATTGCTTCTCTTGTAGGGCCGTCATCGTGGTAATCGTCGCTAATTCTTCGTATACGCCTTGCCGCCTCCCGCAGCGCCAGCCCACGCGCCACGTCTGCGGCATCCTGTAACTCTGCAACTTGCTTTCGCAGAGTAATAATCTGACTTGGATACTCTGTTCGCTTACGAATGTACGCGGCGCAATATTCAGGATCGTCTACGAACTCGCTGCCACTTGGAGTCAGGCCCTCAATGGCACGCTTCCAACGAGCTAGCATGTTGCGGGCGTCGGCCTCGCGTTGGGCGAGATGTTTAGATAATCTCTCGATGGGTTCATCCATAGACTTGAGTACTCCAACCGATAGTGCCGTATCACATAATCTATGGAGTAGCTCCCGCAACTCCTCGTGTTTCTGCTCTGGCGTCATGGCAATCGCTCCGGGAATCCTACTTTCTCGGACGTGCGATTGAACTTGGTGACGATAGCCTGCGCTAGATCAATGCCTTCACTGGCCGCCATAATGTCGAGATAGATAGCAACGTCGGCCAGTTCGTCAGCCAACTTCGACTTCAGTTCGTTTGTGGTCAGACTGTTCCCGACGATGCCGTCACGTTCACGGTTTAGTTTTTTGACTAGGTTCAGAGCTTCGCCCATCTCGCCAGCCGTTGCGACGGCCCAATCAGACAGGCTCCACTCGTTCAATCCGCGTGGATGCCATCTGGAACAGCGGGATATGTTGGCTTGCCGTAATTGTTCAAAGGTCACTGTCTCTCACCTCGCTTCCGATCTGAACGAAACCGCGAAAAATCGTAGCCCGAACCATCGCCATACTTTGGAACACACAGTAACTTTCCAAGACATGCGGTGTGCTTATCGTGCTCCTCGATACTCCGACAACAAGAGCAACCTTCCGATTGCATGTAATCTGCTACTGCTTGACGAATCTCACTCAACTTCGCCTTCCCCCTGCGTCGGGTGGTCACGCTACCCCCACCGGCCTCGGGCTCGTCTGCATCCCCATCTTCATCGCCGTCCAGATCATGCTGGCGGCGTTCTCTGGATTACTCAACCACTGCTTGTAGTCCGGCAGCGCCAGAATCGTCACAATTGCGTCAATCTCGTCCTCGGTCGGCGTGCCCGCGTCGCCCTGTTCGCGCAGCGGACTAACCATCCACTGTCTAATGCGCCGTTCAGTTTCTGCTGTCATATTCCCACCCACCAACTAAGTAAGAATCCCACCACAGTGCCTAGGGCTATCGCGCCCCACATCCATAAGTTAGTGCGATATCTGTAAAGTGGTCTTGTATTCAGTGGCCGATAATATATTGGATACGGCCCGGTACGTACAGTTACATCGTACCTGTTCATATCTCCCCCTTGCGAAGTACTGAGGGCGGCTCGTCATTAAACCGCCCCTGCAATGCTTTCTCTTACGCCGATATAGCTGTGACTGCCTCTTTCTCTGTGATCTTGACGCAGCCAAGCTTTTCAAGACTGTTCAAGTCACCGCGTACGTATGAACGTGCAGACTCTTCGGTGATCTTCTTTTTTCCGTATCGCTCAGTCTTGATCACAGCTTCAAAGAGACTGCCAAAGTCCATCGCTGCATCTTTCTTCAACAATACTTGAAGAACGACAGCGTTATGATTGGTTGTCTCTTTGTCGTCAACTTTCTTTTGTAGAGCTGTGTCAATCTTGCTCGAAAGAGCTGTGTAAAGTTTGAGACTCTTCATTGTCCCATTCGACTTCGCAACAACTTTCTTTGCCTTCTTTTCTTTCTTTGCCATCTCATTCTCTCCTTGTGTTTCAGATTGTGATGCTACAAAGTTTTTGCACTTGCAAAAGTCGGCAAAGTTATTGCCCGTTGAACTTACACAGGGGTAAAGCTTCTCTTGGCGGCGGTGGAACTTATAGTCGTGGCCGCAGCGTCCGCAGAGTACTCCTGTGAGGGTCATGGCTTCACCTTTGTAATTTCAGGGTACTTTTCACTATTGATAAACTCAAATATTTTGTGAATAAATTCATCACGCGAAGAGTTCCACGCCTGTTCCGCCCAATACGCTTCAGGTGAAACGGAGCTGAATTCTTTCGTAGCTGCCCATTCTTCGTAAGTCATTTCGCCTTCCAATTCTTGCCGCATGTACGGCAATGGTGGTCTTTAGTCTTGAGTCGCATGTACGTCTGTGTGCTACCACAGCTTGGACAGCGTGGCTTCTCAAGTTTAGGTGCGCTCATTGTTTTCCTTTGGCTGTGGCATTGATTCATAAACTTGCCACGCTGCAAGGCAGGCCGCTGCTACTTCATGTTGTTTAGGGTTGGCAGGGCAAGTTGCGCGCGCCACGCCCTTAGGACCGTTGATTATTACTTCGCAATTACTTGACGATGTGGATGCCATTCTTCACTCGCTTTCCTGTATGTGTAAGCTTCATGTGCTGCCGCAGCGCCTGCGTTGCTTTGCGCTCTGCGCTCCAGCCGCCGAACTCTACTTCGTTGCCAATTTCGAACTTTATAACCTTCCACGTGCAGCTTCCTATTTGGCAGCGCGCTACGGCGTGTTTCGGTTTGCGGGTGTAAGCTGGCACGTTAGTAACCTTGCGCCTTGCGAATCAATTTACGTGCTGGCTTAGTCAGTACTCGTGCTTTTAGTTCCGTGTTGTACGCGTGTGAAATGTACTTAGCTAACATCTCGTGCGCGCGTTCGTTATCCAGATCGAATCCATCAGCAACCCAAGTTGAATCCACTTGCAATTCCACTGTCCACTTGAACCATTTAGGTACTCGCACTGCGCGCTTCTCTCTTACTGCTTCATCTTTAAACTGATCTTCGCCATAATTGCCGGTAATGTGTTTGTCTAGATCCTCTACTGCTCTGCTGTTCATCGCATCCCCCTAAGTGCATACCATGCTACGTTGCCTATGATACTTGCCTCACACCAGTAGTGCGCTACAACCTTTAACCACCACCAAGCTATATCTGCTTGCGAATATGCGGGCTGGGCGTAGATGTAAATGTCATGCATACGGTCGCTCGTCGCACCAGTCATCTTCGAACATCGGCGAGTCAACGCCGTAGTGATCAGCCTCCCCTGTCTCTTCAGTGGTGCGCGTCGCACGCCGCTCTCTGTGCTGATCGAACCAATGCATGAGTAGCGCCACTTGCGCTTCTTCTTTCGTTGTGGCGTAGCGCAGAAAGTTAGGATGGTCAGTGCACTCGACTTGATGCATTACGACACTTCCACGTTGACGAATTCGCCGGACTGAGTACCAAGTAACCACAATTCACACGATGCGCAGTATTTGTAATCAGTATCAATCTCAACGCCGCACTCTTCGCAGTTCGCGGTACGGTATTCTGTTTCGCAGTTAGCGTTCATTGTGTTGCCCTCCATGTCCACCATATTACACATACATACTATTTCGTGTCAACAAGAATCGCCAATTATTTTAATGTCATTTAAGTGGTTGATTTTACACCACTTAAAATCATTCCGTAGTTGTTTACGCCCTCTGAGACCTTAATGTCAGGTCTCAGACGAAGCTCATTCTTCGCAAAACCACTGTAATCCACAGTGTGTTGCCACCTGCCCCACTTGCGTGTGATCTTCACAATGTCGGGATGTTGTTCTTTTAAGCTTTTCGCCATCTTTAGCCGGCCATCTCCTTCATACAACTCAGTAGTGTTTCCGCCTTTCACTGTCATCGTTGCTGCTTTATCCGCAAGGAAAGTCAAGAAGAGCACTGTACACCAACCATCTTTAAGTGCCCTGATCGAAAGATCCGTATCTTCGTTGTACCTGCCACGCCATTCATATGGCAGGTCATTCTTGAGCAAGATGCAGGAGTATATACGCGTGTTCAAACGGAAAGGATCGTACTTTTCACGAGGATCAATAAAGAATCTATAGTTGAATCCAGCTATCGCCACATTCTCGTAACGATCCACGAAATCTTCAGCGGCGCGAAAGATTGCTGCTGAATCGCAGGGATATTTCTTATTGTGATTGAAGCGACAGAAGCCGCCAATGTTGTCGTCAAGTATCCAGTGTCTCGACGCGCCAGACTCTCGTGCGTGATCCCACACCCAGTTACGCGCCGGTATTGAGCCCAGCCCTAAGTTGCTAAACGGAAGTACAAGCAACTTCTCTTCGTCGCTCCAGCGCATATGGGCACAGTAGAGCTTGTGTTCCTGTGGCTCTATCACGAGTCTGTACGGACAGTTCATCTCATCAAGAGCGCGCGCTGTTAGACGCGACTCGTAGCGGCCTTTCGAGATGATGTACACTGGATATTTAGGTAGGATCATCGAGTTTGTCCGTTGATGGATCATGCACGTATCTGATCTTTGAAAAGTCGTTGATCGTCGCCTCTGGATGCCACACGCTCTGAGTATCAAGCGTAATCTGCTGCTTGATAATCTTCGCGAAGGCTTCCATATCTTCTCGACTCTCGAAATGTACATACAGAGTCTTAAATGGTTTGCAGTCCTTCGACACAAACTCTGGCATTCCTTTCCAGTGCTCTTCCCACCATTCGCCAGCTTCGAAAAGTGGCTTTTGCGATTCGTCGCTCATGATTGTCTCTTTTCATTTTTGTACCAACACTCTCTGCATATACGTCCATACTTATCATCGTGTATAGTTTCTTTTTCTTGCTTACAGTCGCCGCATTTATACATCATTGCCCCTCCACTCTCGGACCTATGCCCCTCCACCAGCGTACATTGCCACCAGCGCGATAGTCGGTCAGTTTCTGATCTTGCAGGTATTTTCCTAGCGAGTGTTTCGTTATTGGATACTTGAAGCTGTTCCGCTTACACCAGCCAGCGTAGCTCTCGTACAGCGCAGCGTGTCGCACCTTCGCATCTTCGTGCAGCACGCAGCACTCTTCAAGCCAGTTCGCCGTTATGTCCATCGTCTCGTGCAGCGTGTCGCCTGCCTTGATTACCTTTTGCGGTGGAGCCAAACCTTCGCGCTGCCACTCAATGCAACCGATTACGGCGCGCGCGAGTATTCCCGGCATCTCCGAGTTGAGCTTGAATATTAGACGCGGGTCAATTTCATCCTCCTCAAACCTTCTATCGAATGGTATGTAGTGCAGCCTGTCCCATAGCGCATGGCTACTCTCTGAAATCTTTGGTGTGTGGTTCGTAACCAGAAACAGTTTGAACGTTGGTCTAAAGCTGAAGTTAGTGCCATACAAGAATCGCGCCACCACCTTATCGCCGCCGCTCAGTGTCTTAATGAGCGCCACGTCCAACGTCTTTGACTCATCAGCCTCCTGCGCCACCACAAGTCTTGCACCCGCCAGGATAGCTAGATCATCCCTTGGATCGTTGCGCGTCTGGTATTTTTGCAGGAAGGTTTCAAACCGTGCAGGCTGGCTGTACGAGCCAAGTAGCGTTTGCATCGCTTCCACCAACGTGCTCTTACCGTTTCTCCCGTTCCCGTGCATCATAAAGAATGAACGTTCGCTTATATCGCCCGTTAAGCAATACCCCAACACGCGCCACAGGTACGCAACCATCTCTTCATCGCCATCCATTATTTCATCTAGGAACTTCTCAAACCTTGGGCATTTCGCTTCGGGATTGTACGGCTCAAGCAAGCCGCGCGTTATTTGATCGCCGCGCATGCCTGGCCGTAGCATGCCATTCGTTAAGTCCACCACGCCATTTGAGCACGCGAGTAACAGCGGCTTGTTGTCGAACGCTTCGGCTGGCTGTGCCAGCATGTCGCGTGCGAGCCTTTCTATTGCCGCGCGCCGCGAGGAGTCGCCCGAAGTTATGGCCCACTTAAACTCTTGCGCAGCCTCTTTGTCATCTGTGCGCATCATGGCTGCTGCACGCCGCGCGCGCTCCTCCTCTACGCGCCTTGTTGCCTGCCGTACCTCGCCATCTGCGTCGCGCTCCCAGTGCACGCCGTTCCACTTCAGCCAAGTCTTCCATTCTTCTATGCGTATGTACTCACCGTCAATCATGCCTTTGAATAAGTCCGCGTTAGCCGTGTCGTTTCTGTACAACTGCTCAACGTCGGGGTCGTAGAAGCTCTTAGTTTTCGCTATCGCATGCTTGATCTCTATGCGCCCCCACGTTGAGCCTGCCTGCCTGCGGTCAAACTTAGGACGCATCAGGCCACTTGCGCGGAACAGCCTCTCCATGCGCTCTTCATCGCCGCGTGTCCAGTATGCAAAGATCATTAACAGAGCTGCGTCGGCTTCTGATTCTCCTTGGTAGCCATCTACCTTACCTTCGAATAGAGACTTGAACTTCTCGCCATTCTTGGCGTTGCGCGCGCGCTCAAGCAGTTCATCGTCTGGTATGGCTTGCACGCGTTTTAGCTTCTCTTCGTCGTGCGTTGGCACTTCAGCTTTTTCTTCTTGCTTTGTTTGTCCGAATGCCAATTCATATACTTCCGAAAGCTGCCTTTCTCTCTCGCATATCTCTACGCGTTCACCGACCAGTTCGCCAGTAATTGTGAAGTAGCGTTTCTCTGAGTACATCTCTATTTTGTTCCGCCTGCGCACACTGCCGGGGAGGGTGGCTTGCACGATGATCTTGACGCCTGTACCTGAGGGCGAAACCTCAGTGTAGGAGTCCAGCTTATCTATAAGCTCTTGTGCCCATGCCCCTATGTGCCCAGTTTGAGGGTCGCGGCAGTCGTCTATGTCAATTCCTGTGTATGGATCGGACGGCGAGAACACAAAACCGATACCCATATAGCGCGTACTAGTACCGAAAAGTGCAACGGCTTGAACGCACGTTCCCCATGTTTCGGGCGAGGTTGTATCGGCGTTTTTTCCTGTTTTTGGGTCCACTGGCATCTTGATTGGACGCCCTTCTTTGCCGCTTTCTAACCTCCAAGCTACCCATTGATCTAGGTTTTTAAGCTCGTCAGGTATGTTCTCAATGTGCGCAACTTGTACACGCTTATATGACTTACGCTCTTTAGGTGGCAATGGGCTGTTAAACTCTTTCTAAAACAAGTTTTTTTCGTAACTCTCTTCCATGTATACGTAATTATATAAGTTACGAATTTGAGCTATGCTTTTAACAAACTTAACTACCCGGTGCAAGCACTTTCTTGCCCCCTTGTGAAAAAGTTACGTAGCTTGTGAAAATAAAGCTTGCATGTTGTTTCGAACGTGCGTAGTGTGCTGCGCGTGAAGCTATGGCGGACGAAAGCTCAGAACACAATCTTGAACACTTACCAAAAAGGCGTACACGTCCAGAAGCTCTCAAAAAGTACGAATGGAAGCCAGGGCAGTCTGGTAATCCAGGTGGACGCCCCAAGCGTGATCTCGCTGCTGACATCGCAGTACAAATCTTCGAAAAAGCTCCTGATGAAATATTTGAAGCCATGCGCAAAGCTGTGCTCAAAGGCGATGCGCGCGTGTTTCAAGTCTTGGCAGATCGAGGCTTTGGAAAACTGAAAGAGCAAGTCGAGCACAGTGGCGATCTGAAGGTTGGATTAGTTGAGCGTTTGCAGAATGGCCGCAAGCGCGTCAAGGCGAAAGAGGAGACTGAATCAACCGAGCCATGATCTATGTGTTTCCAGCTCCGAAGGTTTGCACCAAGCATTGCAATTGCCATAAGCGCTGCGAGAAGTACGAAGGGCACGAGGAAAGGGAAACAATGCGAGGCGTTCCCAAGGAAGCAGAGATCATACGCGGCCATCTGTGCTCAGCGTGTATTGATAAGTCGCCCCATAGACCAACAGTAGGCGCTGGCAAGAATGCAATATACAGAGAGTTTCGACAAATGGGGTTGGCGTAACGTGGAGTACTTTACGGCATTTGTAGTAGCTGTGATTGTGGTTTGCTTCTATGCCGCATATCACATGACGCGGCCACGAGGTGGCGATGGTGCTTGACTTAATCTTCGACATTCAAGTTGGCGCGCGGCTGATTGCAGTCTCTAACATGCGGCACATACAGCGCACGCGGATGTACTGGAATAAGTATCGCAGACCGTTACTGCCAAACATGGTGCATATCAACCTGTGAAATTCAATTCAAAATATCGAGAGTTGCGCCGATCTGGATGGGTTAGGCAATGGGCAGAATGGGCTGTTGCTACAGAGAACGCATACAATGGCGATACTAGGCTTTTGAAGCGTTATATTCTTGGACCAAGGCGCGGAAGTAGATGAGCGAGCCATTCAACACACGCGCCGAAGTGTACTGCGTGCTATGTGGTTTGGCTTTGTTTTATGTTGAACGGCCTGGCAAAGAAATTACGCTCATCGTCAAGCATCCCGAAAAAACAGAATGCAAGTTTGATGGCTTGACGTTCTTACCGCCTCGCGTTGAACTAGAAGAGGTGAAGGTTTGAACGCTCTCGCCACTCTTCCACTTGATCTTCAGCTTGCTGATGAATTCTCAAAGTTCATGCATGATCCACTTGGCTTTGTGCTGTTCGCTTATCCGTGGGGCGAGCCTGGCCCGCTTGCGTTGCACGACGGACCCGATGTATGGCAAGCCAAGCTACTGAAAGAAATAGGAGCGCGTTCCGCAGTAAACGAGTTTGATGGCACCACACCTGTGCAAGCGCTGCGCGAAGCTGTTAGCTCCGGCCATGGCGTTGGCAAGTCAACCCTAGCAGCGTGGCTTGTTGACTGGATTATGTGTACGCGCCCATTTGCGCAAGGCACAGTAACGGCGAACACGTACACGCAGCTGCGCAACAAGACTTGGGCGCAGATCAAGTACTGGACTAATCTCTGCATTGCTTCGCACTGGTTCAAGGTAACCGATGACAAGATGTACCACGTTGACTTCAAGGACACGTGGTTCTGTGCACCACAGAGCTGCAAAGAAGAGAATAGCGAAGCGTTTGCAGGTCAGCATGCAGCTGGCAGTACGAGCTTCTATCTGTTTGATGAAAGCTCTGGCATTACCGACAAGATATTCGAAGTCTCTGAAGGCGGCTTGACTGATGGCGAGCCAATGATTTTCTTACTCGGCAACGTTACGCGTTCGCAAGGCAAGTTTTACAGGGCAACGAATGGCGTAGAGCGTGACAGGTGGCATCGCACGCAGGTTGACTCGCGCGAAAGTAAGTTCACGAACAAAAAGCAGATCGAAGAGTGGATACAGGATTATGGTGAAGATAGCGACTTTGTGCGCGTGCGCGTTCGCGGCCTCCCCCCGCGTGCTTCGGATGCGCAGTTCATCGATCACGAGAGGGTGCTGAGCGCACAACGGCGAACGGTCGTCACTCTCCCGACCGATCCTCTCGTGGCTGGTTGCGACCTTGCATGGGGCGGATCTGACGATAACGTCATCCGCTTCCGACTTGGCAATGATGCACGCAGCTTGAAGCCGATAAAGATCAAGGGCGAGTTTACGCGCGAGCCTATGGTGCTGACGAATAGGCTTTCTGATGTGCTGAGTAAAGAGCATGTGTGTGGTGATGGCATTAAGCGTAAGGTGCATATGCTGTTTCTTGACTCTGCTGGCATTGCAGGGCCAATAGGCGCGAACTTGAGGGCACTTGGGCACCGTAACGTGATGGAGGTTAACTTCGGAGCTGATTCACCTGATCCAAAGTGTGCCTACATGCGCGACTACATGTGGCAGGGCTTGAAAGAATTCTTGCTTAACGGCGCAATTGATGCGGATGCAGGGCTTGAGACTGATCTTGTAGCTCCGGGCGTATTGCCTGACACGCGGCAGCGCATCAAGCTTGAGTCAAAGAAGGACATGAAGGCGCGCGGCTGCGACTCGCCAGATGATGCAGATGCCCTTGCGCTAACGTTTGCAGTTAAGGTTGCGACAGTCAAGAAGCCAGTTGCAGCGCCCATGCGACCGGCCAGTCAATGGAGTTGAGATGAATAAAATTCTAGTAAGCATTGGATTTCTTTTAGTGTTTGGGGTTTCAGCGCAAGCGCAGACGCGCAGCGTAACGATTCAGTTTGCAAACAGTCCTACAGCTGGCGTTTCTGGTTACAACGCATATAGAGTGCTGTGCTCTGCGGTAACGGGAACAACTTGCACACAGTCTGGTACACCAGCAAAGATCAACACAGCTCTTATCTTTTCGCCATTCACAGACAATTCAGTAGTGGCTGGTCAGAAGTATGAGTATTACATTACGGCGCAGTGCCCCTCTGTGGGATGTAGCCCTGGAATTTCAGGAGAAAGCGTTCCATCTTCAAAGGCGATTGCGAATATTCCGCCGTTAGCTAACCAGCTACCGGGAGCGCCGCCGAACATTACGATTACAATAGTGAGTACACCATGAGAAAAGTACTTATAGTTTCACTGGCTGCGTTGCTTTATGCAGCGTATGCCCTGGCCGCTACAGATGGTGCACCTGTGTATATACCAAATGAAATTCAGATGCTGCGCTTGCAGCTTGCGCAATCGAAGGCGCACACAGCGCAGCAAGCGGCGAACATGGCGCAGCAGGTGTTGAGCTTCAGGCTTGCTGAGCTTGAAGGCGAGGCGGTCAAGGTGAAGCTAGAAAACAAGTGGCCTGAAACGGTGCAATTCGACAGGGATAACTTAGGGTTTAGAGAGAAGGTGATTCAGTGAAACGTTTTCTACTCACTCTTGCGTTGCTACTCTCCGTACCTGTAATCGTGTGGACGCAGAACGGCGCGTACACGACAACGCCAAGCAGCTTCGGCACGCCTGGAACCGTAACGAGCATTGCGACTACTTCACCAATAACTGGCGGCACGATTACTACGACTGGCACGATTGCCTGCGCTACTTGCACCATAACTATAGCAAGCGGCGACATTGCGTTGGCAACTGCCGAGATTGCATCAGGTGCATGTACTTCTGCGCAGACTGACACGGCTACAGGCACGGCAACGACTGATGTGATCATCTACACGCCTGCTGCTGATCCTACTGGGATAGATGCTTACGAGGTTAGCGCCACTGGCTCTGTGTATATATGGGCATATCCAACATCTAACACAGCCAACTTCAAGGTGTGCAATAACACTGCTGGTGCGCTGACGCCTGGCGCATTAACGATTAATTGGAAGGTTGTGCGATGAAGTTATTGCGCCTAATTGCGTTACTCTTTTTTGTTTGCGGAACTTCGTTCGCGCAAATGCCCATGGGTGGCGTGACTGCGAATGCTGCCAGCGGTCCGGTCATGGTTACAGATGACTTTGACCGTGGGGATGCAGACCCAGTGGATGGCAATTGGTCATTAGTTACTGGTTCAGGGTCACTTGAGATCGTATCAATGGAGGTGTTGCCAACTACCATTAATACCAGTTCAGTTATGGTCAATACAGGCGCAACTTTTCCCGACGATCAGTACGCACAGATTACTTCAACATCACCCTCCCTTGCTGGATTCAACTACGCAGGTGTTGTGCTGCGGTACGCAACTGGTGCTAGTACTGGGTACCGTGTATTTTGTGGCGCAGCTGGAAGTAGCGATGAGCAGTGCTACATAAGCTTGATGGTTGCTGGTATGAATACAACGCTGGACTCTGTGGCGGGGGCACTAGCCGTTGGCGACACACTGCGCGCCGAGATTACAGGCACCACAATAACAGCATACAAGAATGGTATGGCAATAGCCGGGTTGACTGCCACAGATGCAACGGTAGCCTCTGGTAGGCCTGGGATGGTCTTATTTGCCTTAATTACTGCGGCAGAGGCATCCCTGGATGACTTTGAAGCTGGCTCGCTTCCATGAGATACGTAAAAGGAAATGACTCACTGGCGCTCATGGCTACTCTTGCACAGTACATTTCGAGACCAGTACCACATAATGCGTTTCTTGGAATTTCAGAAAAGAGGCGCGGCAATGGCAGCCAGAAGCGCGCGCATCAAGTTGACAGAATAGCGGAGGCGAATAGGATGCTTAAAAAAGCAAGTATGGCGTTGTTAGTTGTAGCGCTGGCTTCTAGTGTTGCGCTAGCAGGCGTGTACGCTGATGGTCGCGCTAATCCACTTTCCCCTTCGCAGACAGTAAAGGTTTGGACAGCTGAGTCGCCCACACCTGGCACTGGCGCTGCGGCAGCCTCCTCAGCTGTGCTATTAGCGCCCGGTCAGAATCCTCAAGGTGTAACGCCGTTTCACGCTGTTGGTTATTTCAGTGGCGCACCTGGAACGTTTGAGATTGACGTACAAGGTGCAGATGAGGACGTAAGCGCACGTTATCAGACTTTTAATGGCTGCGCAATAAGCACAGTGGACGCAACTAATTTCACGTTTCGCTGTGATGCCGTATCAGTCAGCTCTAAGTATGTACGGTTACTGTTGCGAGCGCGCGGCAATGCGGTAAGCGTTACAGCGTGGATTGGCCGATGATCAGGTTATTCATTGCACTAGTGGTTCTGCTTTGCACTATTGCGCCATTGCAGGCGCAAACAAAGCTTGCGGTTGATCTAGCTGGTGGTACTTGCATGGGATATGAACTGCCTTGCATTGAAACAACTGCGCGCGTTGAGCATTTCATTCGTCAATTCGAAGTACAGGGTTACGGAACGTATACACCAACAGATAAGTTGGGCGGTAACAGTTCGAATACTTACATTGCTGGCGCTACTGGCATTGCATGGACTAAATATTTAGGTTTGACGGTAAATGGCCGGCACACTTGGCTCAAGTCTGATCAATTCAACAAAAGAGATGCCCGCTTCTCTGTTGGCGCAGTGAAAGCGTTCCGCTGGCTTGATAGCAGCCAGAGACTTTATGCGGCGTTTGTCATTCCCACTGGTGGATACAACTCCAAAACTGGCATTGAGTCTAATCGTTTGATGGGGCCTGAGTTTAGATGGGAAGCAAATCTGTGGCGAAACATTGATTTGCATTTGAAGTTCAAGGTGCTACGAGTTTTGCATCAGGGAAATCCAAGCTGCGATGGCTCGTTAGGTGGTGCAGTAACTTGCCAAAGAAAGAGCACATGGGAAGGCAGCTCGACTACTGGCATTACATTTACTTGGGGTGTGCGATGAAAGTTTACTCAGGTTTCAAAGCCTTGATGAAAGACGTAAAGAATAAGCCAAAGCCAAAGAAGGGAAAGAAAAAAATTTACTAATGCCAGAAGAAACACAAAACGACGACATGCTGAAAGAGATACGCGATGAGTATAAGCGTTATCTCGACGCTTGGCGTGAGCCGCACGAAGAGGGCAGCACCGATATGCTGTATGTGTTGGGTGACCCATGGCCTGCGGAGGAGCGTAAGCAGCGTAAGGATAACGACAGGCCGTGCTTGGTGTTTGATGAGCTTGGGCAGTATTTGAACCAGCTAAACAACGACATGCGCGCTAACAAGCGTTCAATACACGTTGCGCCTGCTGGTAACGGTGCAGATGATAAAACGGCAGAGCTTCATGGGAACATCATTCGCGGCATTGAGTATGAGTCAAACGCACAGGCAGCGTACACCACTGGGTTTGAGGGCGCTTCGCAGCGTTCGTATGGTTACTGGCGCGTAACAACTGAGTACACGAGTGAGAAGTCTTTTGTGCAGCACTTGCGCATCAGGCGCATTGCGAACCCTGACTCAGTATTGCCAGATCCAAACTTCAAAGAGTTTGACGCCTCTGACATGCGCGGATGTTTTGTACTTGAGTGGATACCACGCGCGCAGTTCAAGGAGCGTTATCCTGAGGCCAAGATACAGTCATTCGACATTGAGCATGGCAAGTTGGCGCCTGATTGGATCACTGACGATAACGTACTGACTGCTGAGTACTGGAAGGTTCGCACGCCGAAAGCGCGGCTGGTGGAGGTGTTAGCTCAAGGACAGCAACTACCACAACAACTGTGGAAGTCTGACCTTCCCAAAGATTTCAAGGGAATGATTCTCCAGGAGCGCGAATCAGAGAAGCGCCAAATAACTCAGTACATCACGAATGGTCTAGAGATTCTTGAAGAGCGCGAGTGGAAAGGAAAATACATCCCAATCGTAGGCTGTTTCGGGCGCGAGCTGTGGGTTGATAAGGGTAGCGGAACGCAGCGCGTGTTGCAGTCTCTGATTCGAAAGGCGCGCGACCCGCAAATGTCAATGAACTATTTGCGCAGCTCTGAGACTGAGCTTATCGGGATGACGCCAAAGTCGCCATGGCTTGCCGTTAGTGGGCAGTTGGGTCCGCACGAGCAAGAATGGCAGTCGTCGAACAAGGTTCCTATTTCTGTGTTGCAGTACTTGACGCAAGTTGATTCAGCGCCTGGACAGGTTCTAGGTGCACCTACACGTCAAGACTATGTTCCACAAATTCAGCCACTGGAAGTTGCAGCCGAGAGTTGCAAGCGTGCAATACAGGCTTCAATGGGGCGGTACAACACGAGCGTTGGAAAGAACGATACAAACGTCAAGAGTGGAATTGCAATAGAAGCACTCGACCGGCAGTCAGATCAGGGTTCTTTTCACTTCTTAGATAACCTAGAGCGCTCAATTAAGCATACGGGGCGCATTCTGGAAGATTTGATTCCATTCTACTACGATACAGCGCGCGATGTTCCTATACAGACGAATGATGGAACGTTTGCAACGTTGCGGATTAACGATCCTAAATATCAAGATCCGAAAACGAAGCAAGCAACTCCCAACAGAACAGATCAGGGTGACCATAACGTCACAATTTCAACTGGGCCAAGTTTCGACTCTCAGAGGCAAGAGGCAACGGCTTTTGCTGACTTGCTCATTTCTAAGTTGCGCGAACTTCCCATTGCGCCACAGCAGATGGCGCAGCTTTTGGGTTTGGCTATCAAGTTGAAAGATCTTGGTCCGCTGGGCGACACGATGGTACAGATTATTGATCCTCAAGACGGCGAAGAGAAGTTGCCGCCACAAGTTGTTGGCATCATCTCGCAGCTACAAGCGCAGAACCAGCAGCTGCTGGCAATTGTGAATAAGCTCTCAATGGAGAAGGCCGCTAAGGTTGTAGACAACAAAGCTAAGTTTGACATTGAGAAGCTAAAAGCGGCAACGCAGATCACAATAGAGGACATGAAGGGCTTGCACGAGGCGGACGTTATGAAGATGCAAGCGCATATTGATCTTGTAAACCAGATTTTGGGAGCTTTACAGCAACCAGAAAGCGCGGACTCACAAGCCGTGCCTATTCAATAGGAGAATTAAATTGACTGAGAACGCAACACCCGTGGCAGAAGGCGTGAAACCAGCAGCGGCCCCGCCAGCCGTAATACCGATTGACAAGATGACTTCTGAGCAGCGCTCTTCTTGGCGTTTAACTGGTGAATTTCCAACGGAAGAGAAGAAAGCTGCGGAACCCAAAAAAGAAGATTCTAGCGACAAGACGGAAAAAGCAGAATCGTCACCTGCTCAAGCGGAGAGTGAGTCTCCGGTAAAAGCCGAAGAAGTGCCAGAATCGGCAACTGGCGCAGAAAGTGATGCGCAGGATGTCGAAAAGACTTCATCGGCCAAGAAAAACGCTAACAACAGAGTGCTTGAGCTTCTTGGCGAGACTAAGAAGCTAAATTCTGACGTGCAGCGTCTTGAGCGAGAGCTAGCAGAGGCGAAGAAGAGCACAGCGCCTGTTGCTGAACTGAAGCAGCCAGAAAAGCCAACTCCCGATAGCTTCGATTCACCTGAAAAGTATGGCGAGGCTTACGAGAAATGGCAAGAACAGATGGCTGAATTCAGGGACAAAGCTTTAACAGCTAAGATCAAGGCCGACTTTGCAAAAGAAGCTCAGGAAGCAAAAATCAATGAGATGCGAAAGAAGTTGCAGGACAACTGGTCTGCACGAACAGCTGCGGCACAAGAAAAGTACAAGGACTTTGACACTGTGGCGCTAAAAAACGACAAGTTAGTGAACGCCATACCGCAAGGATCAGTCATTGACTCGTACATTTTGAACCGTGCCGGAGGGACAGACGTTCTGTATCATCTTGGTAAGAATCCTGCCGACTTAGCGGCTCTGCTTACCATGTCTCCCATTGATCAAGCTTACCGTCTTGCTGAAATTGAGCTTACTTTAGAAGGAAAAACGACACCTGCTCCTAAACAGATCAGTAATGCGCCCGCTCCACTGAAAACGGTAGATTCTGGAAAGCAAGAGCCTACCGATACAGTTGAGCGAGCCATTATCAACCGCGACGTTGGTGCTTACATGAGGGAAGCAAACGCGCGAGCTGTTGGCAAACGCTAACGGCATATAAAAAGGAGCTAGGCAGTGCCAAACCAATTTTTATTTAGCGATTGGGTATCAATGGAGGCTTTGCGCTTGCTGCTTAACAAGCTGCAAGTTGCGCAGTTCTTCAACCACAGTTGGGAGAACGATTACAACCAGGAATTCCCTGTAGGTGAAACGATCACGGTGAAGCTGCCGCAACGCTTCACTATTAGAGATGGGCTGCAATACACACCGCAGAACATCAACCGCATTTCAACGACAATCACAGCGAACAATGTTCTTGGCGTTGACTTTCAGTGGGACTCGGTCGAGAAAGCTCTAAAGATGGAGCGTTCGCGCGCTGAGATCAGTAAGCAGTATCTTGAACCTGCAATGGCTCAGATTGCTCAAGAGATTGACTCTCGTGCAGCTCTGTTCGCCACTCAGAACACGAACAACATTGTTGGACAGTTGGGAATTGATCCTACAACTCCTCAAATTTTCAACGAGGCACGTGAAAGACTGATTACGCTTTCATGTCCTCCGTCCGACGAAAAGGGAATGATCATTCCTCCGAGATTCAACACGACTCTCGTTCCGGCAATGTCGGCCCTGTTCAATCCTGCTTCCGAGATTTCGAAGCAGTACAAAGAAGGCAGCATCGGGAAATATGCTGGAGCTGACTGGTACGAGTCCATGTCCCTGTGGCGGCACACTGCCGGCACATGGGCAGGTGCAGTAACAGTCAACCTGGCAGGTCAGTCTGGCAGCTCGCTTAACATCAATGCGACCAACGGCGATA